>ERZ779843.485-NODE-485-length-59147-cov-8.662086_pt1 | contig 59147 bp, 63 predicted proteins | sample MGYA00511560_ERZ779843 | MGnify/ENA primary metagenome ERZ779843 (study PRJEB29588, sample SAMEA2158062) | human gut metagenome | biome: human gut; feature: human-associated habitat; material: faeces | place: Denmark | collected 2008/2010 ... | reverse complement strand
AATCATATATCTATATATAAATTTTGTCAATTATAATACATATAAGTGTATGAATATAGATATTACAAAGGAAGAACTTTTAAAAAAATTCGGTTTAAATGTAAAAATCGCCAGAATGAAAAAAGGTCTAACGCAAGAACAGTTAGCAGATTTGATGAATATTCATCTTACTTATATTGCGCGAATTGAAACAGGCAAAATAAACATGTCTTTGGGTAAAATATTGGAACTTGCTAAATTTCTAAACGTAGATATAAATAAATTACTTTTTATTGAATGAATTTGTAAATCTAACTGCTTGTAAAATAAATTTGCCTGTGAGATAATTTTGTAGGAAAGGCAAGACATGTCAAACGTTTTAGTATATACATTAGACGGTAAAATTTATATTAATTTAACTAATAGGTGCACAAATGATTGTATCTTTTGTTTAAGAAATGATAAAGATGATGTCTGCGGACAGGCATTATGGTTAGATGATGAAAATTCTACAAGTTCTGATGTTATAATGCAATTTGAAAAAATATATGCTGATACCCCGTCAAAAGAAGTCATTTTCTGCGGCTACGGAGAGCCTATGCTAAAGTTTGACGAAATGAAAGAAGTTGCCGCTTATATAAAAGAAAAATACCCCGAAATTAAAATCAGAGTAAACACTAACGGACACGCAAATTTTGTTTATAAAAGAAATGTTATACCGGAATTGAAAGGACTTATTGACCAGTTTTCAGTCAGTTTAAACGGTGCAACCGCATCAGAATATGATGAACTTTCTCAGCCAAAATTTGAGAATGCCTATGAAGAAGTTAAGAAATTTATAAAAGCTTGTTCTGATGAGAATATTGATGTAGTCGCAAGTGTTGTTGAAGGATATAAAGGCCGCCATATTGACCTTGAAACTTGCGAAAAGATTGCTGCTGATTTAGGTGCAAATTTCAGAGTCAGAGAATGGATTGTTAACGGTTATTCGTAGGCGGATATATGCCGTTACGGTCTTTATGATATCAAAGTTAATAAACGTATAATTTATAAAAAAGAAAGGATGAAACATGAACGTTTTAGACAAAATTATGAAACCGAAATCAATTGCGGTTATTGGTGCTTCTACAAAAGAACACACCATCGGTTCAGATATTATGAAAAGATTACAGGAATACAAATTTAACGGTAAAATTTACCCTGTAAACCCTAAAGGCGGTATTATTGAAGGTTTACAAGCTTACACTTCTATTCTGGAAGTTCCGGGCGAAGTAGACTTGGCAATTATTGTTGTTAATGCCAAATTTGTTCTTTCTACTGTTGACCAGTGCCATGAAAAGGGAATTAAAGGTTTATGCATCATTACAGCCGGTTTTAAAGAAACAGGTGCTGAAGGTGCTGAGCTTGAAAAACAATTAGTTGAAAAAATTAAAGAATACGGTATGAGATGTGTCGGCCCTAACTGTTTAGGTGTCGTGAACACTCACCCTGATATCAGAATGGACGGCTGTTTTGCAGAATCACTTCCGGAACGTGGAAACATTGGTTTTGTATCACAATCCGGAGCTTTAGGCGGCGGTATTTTGAATATATTAAAAGACCTTAACCTTGGTTTCGCTCAATTTATTTCTATTGGTAACCAGGCTGATGTTAATGCTGAAACAGCACTTGAATACTGGGAAAATGAAGAAGACGTTGAACAAATACTTCTTTATATGGAATCAATCCAGAATCCTTCAAACTTTAGAAAATTAGCCTCAAGAATTACAAAGAAAAAACCAATTCTTGCATTAAAAGCAGGCCGTTCTGCCGCAGGTGCGTCTGCTGCATCTTCTCACACAGGTTCACTGGCAGGTGCGGACAAAGCTGCTGCTGCATTGCTTAAACAATCAGGTGTTATCAGAGAATTTTCTTTGAAAAACCTTTTCTCAACAGCAAAAGTTTTTGCAAACTGTCCTATTCCGAAGGGTGACAGAGTAGCTATCATTACAAACTCAGGCGGCCCTGGTATTATGGCAACTGACGCTGTTTGTGAATATGGTATGCAGATGGCTAAAATCTCCGATGCAACAAAAGAAAAATTGAGAAGTTTCCTTCCATCGGCAGCATCTGTTAAAAACCCTATTGATATGATTGCGTCAGCACCTATCGAACACTATAAACAAACTCTTGAAACTGTTATTGCTGATGAAAACGTTGATATGATTATCGTAATCTATCTTCCGTTCCTCGGTTTGAAAGATATTGACGTTGCACAGGCTTTGATGGAAATTAAAGCTAAAAATCCGCAAAAACCGGTAATCGGTGTATTCATGACTAAGAACGAATTTTTCTCAAAACTTTCAGATATGAATGTTAATATGCCGTTCTTTATGTATGCTGAAGAAGCTGCTGACGGTTTGAACAGATTAAATCAGCAAAGACTCTGGATGGAAAGACCGGAAGGTAAAATTCCTTGCTACGATGTCGACAGAGCTAAAGTTGAAAAAATTATCAAAGGTTCATTGGCAGAAGGCCGTGCTCAGCTCACAACATTGGAATCAATTGATGTTCTTCAGGCATATGGTATCAGAGCTTGCAAATACGGATTGGCCACTAATGAGGAAGAAGTTGTTGAACTCGGTAATTCAATCGGTTACCCTGTTGTAATGAAAATGACTTCAAAAACAACTTCACACAAAACTGATGTAGGCGGTGTTGTTGTTAACATTAAATCAGAAGAACAGTTAAGAAAAGAATACAAAGGCCTTTTAGAAAGACTTGAAGCAAAAGGGCTGCTTGAAGGACTTGAAGGTGTAATCATTCAAGAAATGGTTAAAGGTAATCGTGAAATGGTTTGCGGTATTGCTACAGACCCACAATACGGCCCTATGATGATGTTCGGTTTAGGCGGTGTATTCGTTGAAGTTATGAAAGACGTAACTTTCAGAATTGCTCCTTTGACTGATGTTGACGCTGAAGAAATGATTAAATCTGTTAAAGCGTACAAACTTCTCGAAGGTGCAAGAGGCACAAAACCGGCTCAAATCGACCAGATTCAGGAAACTTTACTGAGATTGTCACAACTTGTCAGTGATTTCAAATTCATAGATGAACTTGATATTAACCCGTTGTTAATTTCAGAAGCTACCGGTGAAGGTATTGCCGTTGACGGACGTATTAAAGTTAGAATGGAAGAAGCAAAAGCAGCTTTGGGATGTAGTTGCGGATGCGGTTCTGTAACTTGTTCTTGCGGCAAGTAGCTGTATTTGAAATTTTAAAGACCGGTCTTACAGGCCGGTCTTTTTTACCCCTTGTTTGAATTTAGATTGGAGAGAAAATTACATAATGATTAAAATATACCCCAAAATAATGGCCGCTATAGGTGCTACTCAGGATAGAAGATATATAAATCGTTTTGCAAAAGGTAAAATAAATGAGTCTGATACTTTTTATAAAAGTTTGGTTCAAAAATCTGGCCCTGCTGCTAAAACATTTAAAGATAAATTTAATTGTTGGGTAAAAGCTTATAATGCTAATCTTGAAAGAATCAAATTTGTTATTGATTTAGAAAACAAGCTTAAAGATAAATAATATTCAGCATAATCTACTGTAATTTTCTGCTTAATAGCAGCATCAAAACTCCTGTTAAAAGAAATACATACCAGAAACTAAACAAGTCATGTACAAATTGGTTACTTTTAAATGTAAATGTCTGTTTATTTTTTATATTAGTACAGACATTGTAGATTTCATCGCAGGAGTATCCCTGAATTTTTGATGTATTAAGTTTTTTGTACTTATATGCTTTGTGCGGATTAAATGTCAGATTAAGGTATTTTCGTTGGAGAGATCTTGTCTTCTTTTGGTAGCCGTAGTGTCCAAATTTTCGATATATTCTTTGCTTTTTGTACTCGGAATCGGGTGTATATGTTTCAGTATATGTTCCGCAGGTACAATCTTCTATATCGGGGTATGAAATCATCTGTTTTATCCCTGGAATTTGGAACACTTCACATTTATTTTTTTGTGAATCGCAACTAAAATAAAAAGGCCGCATAGAAAATGTTAATATCCCAAATATTAACAGAATAAATCCAAATGTTCTACATTTTTCCCAAAAATTCATACTTTTTCTAACCTTAATTTGTTGATAATTGTAACATTTTCGTAAAATTCTGTCAAGATTTCTATTCAGTAACTTATTATAATTGTGTAATACAAATCATAAGGGTTAATGTTTATGAAAGTTTCAAGTATTGGAGTAACTTCAACTCCGCAATTTTCCGGAGAAAAAACAAAGAAAGCAATGCGTAATACGGCCGGCGCAGCAGCTATTGCTCTTGCAACCGCTATGCCGATGGAAAATGCTGATGCTCAATATATGATGCCTCCTCCGCCTATTCCGCCGATAACTTATTACCAGAACTACCTCCCTCAAACAGCATTCGATGTACCTGATTGCTTTGTTTATGGAGATGTAAGGAATTTCGATTATGACAAATCGTTAAAACAAACATTTGATGATATTGATTCTCAGGGAAGAAAAAACGGTTTTATAAGTGTAAATGAAGCAATTGCTGCTGATAGAGAAAACTGGAATGCGACTCATTTATACCCTTATAATTCATATCAGTTAAATCGTACTGTAAGTACTTTTAATCTGGTTTCAACCATGTACAATGAAGAAGGTTCCAATCCTAAAACTATAAATTTTAGAGAATACGCAAAGATAATGAAAGATTATATGCAGGCGAGAAATATTAATACATTTTTTAATCTGCTAAGGATAATAACAGTTCCTAGAATTGTATGTCCGCCGCCACCGCCTCACCACCATCATCATCCGGCTCCACCGCCTCCGCCACACAGACACAGATATTAAAAAATACAGCCTATTGAGGCTGTATTTTTTTATTTTTATTAAGACTCTCTAATATCCTATAGCCCAGTTTACAGTTGAGGACAAAGTTTTTTGAGGTTCAACCGCAATATTTGCTGCCACGGCAGGAACTTCAATTACTTTTGCTGCTTTTTGCAAAAGATTGTACTGAGTCATTCTGTTATCTACATTATTAAATGATTTTAGCCTGTCTAAATTATTTTGGAGTTCAGCATTTTCATCATTTAAAGTCGTAACCTGACGGCTGAGAGTATTTAAAGTAATTTCATTACACATTTCAAAGTAATAGCTGACAAAGGCGACTAATACAAAGACGCCCAATATTCCACATAAAGTTGTATTTACCTTCCTTATAGCCATTTCTTTGTAACTATTCTCCTTGTGAAAATAACCTTGAATTACCGGTGCTTGTTGTATAGGATTTTCTGTAAAATCCTGCTGTGCTGCATAAGAATAATTTATATTTTGTCTTACTCTTGCTGTATTCAACTTTTTTCCCCAACTGTTTTTATTTTTACAAACTGTCCCAAAATTAATTAATACATCGTGCGATTCTTAATTTTGCGCTTCTTGAAGGCGGATTTTCAGAAATTTCATTTTCTGATGCCATAATCGGTTTTTTATTAACAAGCTCCAGTTTTGGTGGCGGGCATGTGCAAATCATTTGATTTTTTTCGCAATGGCACCGCTGTGAATGGTACTTGAATAAGTGTTTCACTATTCTATCCTCCAATGAGTGAAAACTTATTACACTTATTATAGCACCAACGTCGAGTAAATCCAACACATCATTTAAAGTATTTTTAACATTTTGTAACTCATGATTTACTTCGATTCTTATCGCCTGAAACACTCTTGTAGCAGGGTGAATGGAAGTTTTTACATGCGGAGTGCACTCTATTATTAAATCAGCCAGTTTTGTCGTCGTTTCAATTTTTTTAAGCTTTCGTTGTTCTACAATAGCCTTTGCTATTCGTTTTGAGAATCTTTCTTCGCCGTATTCAGAGAAGATTCTTACCAAATCTTGCTCACTGTAGCTGTTAACCACGTCACCGGCTGAAAAATCAGAGTCCTGATTAAATCGCATGTCGAGAGGAGCTTCTTTAGAGAAAGAAAAACCTCTTTCTGCTTTGTTGAACTGGTGATAAGACGCCCCAAGGTCAAAAAGCACGCCGCCGTTGATTTTTTCAATGCCAAGCGAATGTAAAACTTTTTTAATATTTGTATAAGAATCTTTTACAATTGTTAAGTTTTTGTAATCTTTTAACCTCTCTGATGCTGCCATAATTGCATCATCGTCTACATCAAATGAAATTAACCTTCCGTCAGGCGAAATTCTTTTGAGGATAAGTTCGCTGTGTCCGCCTCCGCCGAGCGTGCAATCAACATATATAAGGCCGTTTTTGCATTCCAGTGCATCGACAGCCTCATTTTTCATAACTGTATAGTGCTTAAATTCCATAAAAGAATCTTAGCACAAAATCTTACATGAGTGCAAAGCCTTCAAGACCGTAATCATCAAAGATTTCAAGGAATTTATTGTAGGTGAATACCTGTGTATTCCCTTCGGCATCCGTAATTTCGATTAATTTATTTGCATCACAATCTTCAATGGCTTTTGCCATAGTTTCGATTTCATTTTCTGTTTTTTCATTTGTTGAGATGAATTGTATATCCATAAATGTCTCCCTGTCTGCTATTAGTGGTATAAAAATCCGTCTAGTCCATGCTCATCATAGATTTCTACAAATTTTGCATAAGTATAAATTTTTGTATTTTCAGGTTTATTTTGATCCATTACAAGGATTCTTCCATTGCTTATTTTTGAATCAAGATTATTGATAAAATCAACCATTGAAGTGAGATAATGCTCATTTGCAAGGTCTTCTACCGTGACATTTTTCAGAAAGTGAAAATCTCTTTCATTAAATGCAATTTGTTCGCCCATAAGTTTACTCCTTGAACAACCTGTTACTATGTATCAGCTAAAACGGCAGTGAAATTAAAAATCTTTAATTTTAAACGACTTTTGTAACGAAATATTTACAATCAAAAGGGCGGAATTTCTATAAAAGAAATTCCGCCCTTTTGAAGATTATTTTATTAAACAGTTTGTTTTATTGCACTTTTGACACGGTTGAAAGTTTTATCTTTACCGATAATTGCCAGAATTGCGGTCATATCTGCCCCGCATATTCTGCCTGTAACAGCAGCTCTTATAGCCCACATTGTAATTTTAGGTTTAATGCCTTTTTCTTTATAGTAAGCTCTGAAAGCTTCAAGTTTTTCATGCAGATTTTCTTCAGTCCACTCCCAGTCTTTGGCCTGTTCCATAAATGTTTTTAATACATCTTGAGAAACTTCGGTATCAAGAGTTTCTTTAGCTTTTTCATCAAGTTCAACGTCCTGTCCAAAGAAGTACGGAACAGCGTCTGTAATATCAGAAAGCAGCGTTAACGGCTCATAAGTAACTTCAATCATTCTTGTGTACTGAGCGTCTGTTAACTCAGACAAATCGTATTTTTGAAGATACGGTTTTAATCTTTCTTTCAATTCCGGAATTGAAAGCATTTTGATATAATGGCTGTTCATCCAGTTTAATTTATCATATTCAAAAATTGAGTTTGAGGATGAAACTTCATTAATTCTGAAATCTGCTGCAATTTCATCTACGGTTTTAATTTCCTGTCCGTCAGAAGGAGACCAGCCAAGCAGAGCTACAAAATTGATAAGAGCATTTGTAAGGTAGCCTTTTTCAACGAATTCGGAAACTGCTGTTGCTCCGTGACGTTTAGAAAGTTTACTTCTGTCCGGGGCAAGAATCATTCCAAGGTGGCCGAATCTTGGGACTTCAGCACCAAGTGCTTCAAAAATCAAAATTTGTTTAAATGTATTGGAAATATGATCTTCTCCTCTGATAACGTGAGAAATTTTCATAAGCATATCATCAATTACAACCGCAAAGTTGTATGTCGGAGTGCCGTTTGATTTCATAATTACGAAATCTCCGAGCAAATCTGTATCCATATGAAGTTCACCTTTTACAAGGTCATCAAACTTCAGGATTGATGAATCATGAAAAGTTTTTTGAGCTTTTGATATATTAAATCTGATAGCAGGTTTTCTTCCTTCTGCTCTTAATTTAGCTTTTTCATCTTCAGTTAAATTAACACATTTTTTTGTATAAACATACGGTTTTTTATTTTTTGAAGCTTCTTCTTTTTCGGCTTCAAGTTCTTCAGGCGTACAGAAGCATTCATAGGCAAAGCCTTTATCCAGAAGTTCCTGAACATATTTAGGATAGATGTCAAATCTTTCTGACTGTGTATAAGGACCGTAAGGACCTCCTACATCAGGCCCTTCATCCCAGTTAAGCCCTAGAGCTTTAAGGCTGTCAAAAATGTTATCTATATAAGCCTGACTTGTACGTTCGGCATCAGTATCCTCAATTCTAAGAACAAATTTTCCATTATTTTTTTTTGCAAATAAGTAATTAAATAATGCTGTTCTTGCTGTACCGACGTGTAAATTACCGCTCGGCGACGGTGCTATTCTGACTCTGACTTCATTCATTTTAAATCCTCGATTCCTTTTATATTTCGCACCTATAATCGTATCACGCGCAAATTTTAATTTCAAGGATTAATCAAGTATATACAAAGGGGAACAGCCCCGGCCGGAACCGTTTTTGCAACCAATAAATATATCACGTAAACAACTAAAATTTATCAGTGCTCCATCCGGTAGGAAAATGTCATACTCTCATAACCAGAATTTAATTATTAAACCCCTCTCCGTTTTTATGCCGTTTTAGGTTGTTATTGATAAAGAAGAAATGGTAAATAAAACTTTTAAATAAGTTGCTGCTATTGTGTTATAATAAGATTATGAAAAAAGCTTTGTTCATTCTGATGTTTTTTATGCTGGGAGTTCCTGTCTTTGCACAAGAAGATATCAAACTTCCAAACATTTTTATATGGGCTCTGCCGGAAGATAACGATGTATCTCCGGATGATGTAAAAAGTTCTAATCCGGAGGATGAAGTTACTCTGGTGCCAGAAACAGATAATGTTCCTGCAAAAGCTTATGCAGAATTTATAGAAGATGCTGAGGATACGGTATATTTAGATGGCGAAGACAATAATTATATACTTAATCTGAGGGTTCCGCAGAAATTCCATTCCTCAAGACTTGTCGACAGTAAAAAGATTCAAGGAGTCAAAAAGTATTCGCTATACAATCAGGAAGAGTATAGTATTTCGCCTCAGTCAGTACAGTCGGTAGCTAGAATGGGGAATTTTTCCCTCGGCACAATGTACAACTCGGGAATCGATAATGCGCAGCTTGAACGCTCCACAACCTTGTTTACAAGATATGAGCGAAAAATGTTTGCAATAAGTTCGGCTTATAAGAAAAATAATTTAACAACGCGTGGTTTAACAACGGATAATTTCTATCTTGCTCCTGAATTGAAGCTCAATAGAGTTTTTTCATTGTCGGAAGTATTGTCGACCGATGTTACGAGAAATAGAAGAAAAGGAGAACTTGTACTTTCTGTTAGCCCGTTAAAAGATGACAGAATGCGTTTGGAATTTGGTGCCGGAACAACTTACGATATTGATAATGACAGATCATGGTCTCAGGTACGATTTAATACTAAATTTCAATTGTAAATTTCTTAAAATATAATTGAATCCCTGTACATTTTCTTTTATAATCAAATTATGCTACAAGGAGTTTCCAGTGGATATTAATAATGAGGAAAACATACCTATAGAACAATCAGAAGAGGTTAAACCGCAGTCAGGTTCTCTTGCTTCTAAATCTCGTAAGAAAAGTAAAAGGCATAAACGTAAAATCGGCGTCTATTATTCATTCTTAACGTTTGTTCTTCTGTTTTGTCTTGTACAGGTTGGTTTCGGTGCTATACTGAATGTTTCTAAAATTATCTCCTATAAGGCTAAGATTAATACTATGGAAAAAGTTCGTGACGAGGCTGAAATTAGAAACAGAGAATTGAAAAGTGATATAAAACAATTCTCCAGAACCTCCAGTCTTGAAGAAATTGCCAGAAATAACCTTAAAATGGCCGGTGAAGATGAAGTTCTGGTTTTAATAAATAATACGGCCAATCAGGATTCTAAAAATAAAAAAGATAAACATAAAAAGAAATCGGAAAATAAAAAATTTACGGAGCAATAATGCAGCAGGATAATGATGTTATTAATTATATTAAGAGAGCTTTTGAATTAAAATCGCAGGATTGTTATAAACAGGCAATCGAGATGCTTTATAAAGCTCTTGAAACCGAAAGTGATAATATTGAAATTCTTTATCAGATAGGTGATTTATATTATCTTCTTCATAATTATGACAGAGCCGTTCAATATCTTGAAAAAGTTTTACAGTACAATAACAAACATTTAGCTTCACTGAAACTGTTAAGCAATGTTTACAGCAAACAGGGTTTATTTGAAGATGCTCTTGAGCCTGCATTAAAAGTTTATGAAATAGAACAGCAGTGTAAAAATCTTAAAGAGATAATAATAATTCTGGGCAGTATGAAACGGATTGACGATATTGCGAAGTATCGCGACATAATGGATAACGAATGTTTATACGAGTATGCGCTTGCCTGTTATAAGAATGGGAAGTCAGACAGAGCAAAAGAATTAATTGCCGGAGCTGAGTCGGAAAATGATGATTGTAAAATTCTTTTAGGTAAAATATATTTTGACGAAAATGAGTTTGAGAAATCACGTCAAATTTTTAATTCATTCCCTAAAACAACAAAGGATGCAGAAGTTCTGAATTACTTAGGGTTATTTGCTCTTGAAGATATGAAATTTATTGATGCAATAAAGTATTTTTCACGGGCTTCAAATCTCTCAAAGAATAATCCTGTTTATCTTTATAATCTTGCGAATGCTTACTTTTTTAACGGATGGCAGGATGAAGCCGTAAACTCTTACCAGAAGGCAATAGTTATCTCTCCTGAAAACTTGGATTATAGATATTCTCTTGCTTATCTGTACTATGAGATGAAAAATTATGATAAGGCTCAAAAAGAAATCGACTTTATCCTCTCTAATAATGAAAAACATTATCAGGCAAGAGTTGTTCAGGCTTTATTAAAGCTTCACAAAAAGGATTACCTCGGGGCCGAAAAGATTCTGGAAGACAATATAAAAGAGGGATTTAATGACGAGTTTACTCTTATATCTCTTGGAAAAGTTTACAATGAACTCGATAATTTTGAGAAAGCTGAAAATGTTATAAAAAAAGTCATTGAAAGAGATTCTGGAAATATCAATTATATAAGTGATTTGGCAGACGTATATGTGAAGGAAAAACGTTATGATGATGCAATGAATCTTGTTCATAAGGTCATAGATTCAAATGAACGATACATTTACGGCTATATTCTCGGTGCAAAAATTTCGTATCTGAAAGGTGATTTCGATAAAACAAAAGAATTTGCCCAGGATGCAATTTCGCTTGATATAAATTGCGCGGAAGGATATTATTACCTTGCAATGGTGAGAAAACAAGAAAAAGATTATGAAGAAGCCATAGAATGTATGAAGCGCGCAATTACATATGATTTGAGCAACGCAAAATACTATGCTGAAATGAGTACAATTTACAAACTTAATAATGATATAAAAACAGCGCTTGATTATATTAAAGAAGCCGAAAGTATTGATGGCTCAATGGAATACAAGATTATGTACAAAGAGCTGGCTGCATTAAACAGAGCCAAATAAAAATTTGATTTGCCGTGAAAAAATATATTATTATAATATAATTATGCGATAAAAAGTTCGGCCGAAAAGTATAATGAGGGGGTATCTGAGAAGTATGAAATGGAAAAAGATTGCAAGTTTACTTTTGATAACGCAAATGTTTATAACAGCTCCTGCGTTTTCAAAATCAAAAAAGGATGAAATAATCATCCCTAAAAATTTTCCGGCAAAATATACTGCCGAATATGTGGAGCAAATTACACCTGAATATAAGGCTGTAGGTAAGGATTTTATTTTTTATGTAGCTCTTGATATGCTAAAAGGAACAAACGGCGAGTTTTCAAGAAAAGCTATTTTAGGGAATAACCTTTCTCAAAAGCCCGTCAAAATCGAGTTTAAAGACCTAGGCTTGATAAATCCTGATTATGCATCGTTTGACGCTCTGGGTTGGAAAAAGGGTAAGAACCTTTATATTTATATAAATCCGCGTCATAAAGACGCACCTCCTGGTGCCATTGCCGCGCTTCTTTCTCATGAAGCTCTGCATCAGGATGAGTATAATTCACTTGCGGAAGAAACATATGCCTGGACAATGGAAGCTGCCGTATGGTGTGAGATTTTGAACGTCTATCCTGAAAGTGATGAAAATCTACATCCTCTGGTTACACGTGAAAATACATTGAAAAAGCTTTTTGAAAAGGGCAATTATACAAATAAATATATTAAAAAAACAGTACATTCAAATGAAGGATACAAGAATCTTCCGGCAACATCTCCGGGGTTTGAAGATTTATAAGATTTTGTGAAAGCCGGCAGGATAGCCGGCTTTTTTGTAATCTTTAAACTTTTATGAATAATTAATCGGGTTACATAAAAAGTATGTTGATTATACAAAGTCATTGTTGTTAAATAGTCGTATGAAAAGAAAAGAACTCTATATTTTTATTGTTATAGTATTTGCGTTGGTGGCAATGAATAAGCTTGTTATGAATTCCAATAATAACAACCTTTATTCAACCGATGAAGAACTTGTTAATAGAGATTACATTTCTTCTCAGAGATTATTTGATAATGTTTGGACAGAAATAAAAGACAATTACTACGATCCTACTTTAAATCATCAACAATGGCGTCATTGGAAAGAACATTACCACGGTAAAATAAAGACCGATGAAGATGTTAAAGTTGCGGTAGATACAATGTTAGCAAGTCTTGATGACCCGTATTCACGTTATATGACAAAAAGTGAATATGCAGATCAAAATACTTCGATTAATTCAAAAATTACCGGTATAGGTGTGAATATCTCTGCAATTTCAGGTAAAATACAAATTATAAATGTAATAGACGGGACACCCGCCCAGAGTGCGAATTTACAAAATGGAGATATAATTCTTGATATAGACGGAAAAGATGCAAACGGAATGTCAATTGCAGAAGTTGCAAATCTTGTGAGAGGGCCTGAAAATACATTTGTAAAATTGACGGTATTACGAGATAAAGATAAACTCGTAAAAAATGTAATGCGCAAAGAAATAAAAATTAAATCTGTAAGAAGCTCTATAGATAAAAATATCGGTTATATTCAGATAACAAGTTTTATAGGCTCTACAACTCCTAATGAATTTTTGGAAGCTCTGGAAAAAACAAAGAAAACAGACGGTCTTATAATAGATTTGCGCGGAAACACAGGCGGTCTTCTGCCAAATGCCGTATTTATCGCAAATCTGTTCATCCCTGAAGGTAATATAGTAAGTATAGTGGGGCGTAACGGATATCGTTATGATATTCAGGCTCAGAATACGGATTTCGGTATAGAAAAGCCGGTAATAGTGCTTGTTGACGGTGCTTCTGCTTCCGCAAGCGAAATTCTTTCCGGTGCGCTGAAAGATTATCATAAAGCTAAAATTGTCGGAACTCGAACTTACGGAAAAGGAATGGTGCAAAAGATTATACCTATGCCTAATGAAACAGGTCTGAATCTTACAGTTGCAAAATATTTAACACCTTCCGGCACCGATATTAATAAAAAAGGTATTAAACCTGATGTGGAGGTTCAGTTTACTGCAAAGGACATCAAGAATCAAAATGATGTTCAATTAAGCGAAGCTAAAAAACTAATGTCTAGAATGCTCAGTGAAAATAAATGCTGCTCTACAAAATAAATTTGTGTCAATTGGCTAATTGACAAATTGCTTGTATGAAATATAATAAAATTATGGAATAAAAAATAGCCATGTGGCTATTTTAATTTAAAAAAATTTTGTTCATAGCATAAATTTATAATAAAAAAGATAGTTTTGCATACTTGACTTATGCGGTTCGTAAGAGCCGCTTTTTTTTATAAATTTTTATTCATAAAGAAATTTTTGTACTTTAAATCTTTTTTGTTAACAACAAGCCCGCATTTAGAGCACGCAAGAGTTTCCCCAGTGGAATCAACGGGCATGAAGATATGTTCGCAGTATTCATCGCTATCAATTTCAGGGATTTCTTCAAGAGGATTCAGAGCAGTTTCTTCATCATGTTGTTCTAAAACTTCCATAAACTTATCTTTTTTAAAGTATTTAACAAGAAGTTCAATAATATACATTATAAAAGTTGAAATCCTTTCGGAAAAATATCATTAAAGTTTTTTACCTCAATCCCATCCTCTGACTCAAGAATAATCTCAAGGCCGGAGTCTGAGGCAAATTCACACATAACCTGTCTGCAAGCACCACAGGGATAGCAGTGTTTTGTATTTGGTGAATAAATCGCGACAGCTTTAATTTTTTGTTCCCCGTCACAAATTGCAGTTCCAATTGCATTACGTTCTGCACAAATTGTAAGGCCGTAGCTTGAATTTTCAAAATTACAGCCGGTATAGAATTTGCCGTTTTCAGTCAAAACACAAGCACCGACTTTAAACTTAGAGTATGGCGCATATGCTTTTTCACTTGCTTCTCTGGCTTTATCCATTAATTCGTTGTAATCCATGCAATTCTCCTTTGTCGTTTATTTCCAGTATAGATTATCAAAAAAAATAGTAATCCCTTACACGTATGAAAAATTGTGTGTTATAATACAAATATGAAAAATTTTATAAGGTGTGTTATTTTATTTGTTTGTTTATTATCTATAACCTCTGCGGCAAATGCTATTACGTATAATGTTGTGGTGCTGCCGGCGGATATTCTTAGAGTTTGTGAAAATTATTACTGCTATCCAGAAGTTTCTGAAATTGTAGCAAATGATTTGATAAAGTATTTTAATGCATCGAATAAAATAAAATCACCGACTCTTCCAGAAATTCGTAGAACTCTGGCAGGTAATCAGAATTTAAAAACTTCCGTAAAAGCCTCAATGGATAAGTTTAATTCGCGCGGAAACGTGGATTTTTCTGCAATGAAACAGCTTTCAAAAGCATTTTCCGCAAACTCTGTTCTTCTTATATCAAACAGTGTCGGAACAGAAAATTCATCTATGAGGCGAAGTGTTTGGGAAATATTGGAACTTTCAAGTGCTTTAAATGTTTCATATCCATATTCAATGGATACGGATGCCGTACTTATTGATACGGTAAATGATCTTGTAATGTGGCGTGGCGGATATTCAAAAGTTTTAAATTCTTCTGACGGGAGTTTTACCGCACGCAAAGCCTCGCAAAGTTATGCGAAATATGCTTATCTACAGGCATATTCCTGTGATATTCTTGCAAAAACAATAGCTCAAAATGTTATTTTACGTTTTTTCCCTAAAACCGTAACTCCGGTATTGAATACAAAAGATTTGAAACCCTCAGGAAATTATTTCCGTTATGAAAGTTCAAATCCTTCCCGCAGCCGGATAGACGAGAAGGAAGAAGAACCTCTGGAGCACGATTACGGTGAAATGATTTACGGCATATAATTGTCAGGCTGAACGGGTCTGAACTTATTTTGCGGGCGCGGCGAAAGATTATCCTGCGGTGTTTGTAAAGGCATTTCTTTCGGGCTGGTTTGTTTGTTAATCTCAGGCTGTTCCATTGTCTCAAATTTCTGCATTATACCGTCTCCTGAAGATTTATTCACTCCGGGGTCTCTTTCAACCTGAACCTGAGTTGTTGCAGCTATACTGTCAAGTTCTTCAATTCTTGCTTTAGTGTCTATAAAAGCTACAAATATTACCGTTAAAACTGCTGTTAATATTAAAAAATTTTTCATTAAAATCTCCTTTGTCATCATTGTATTAGATTATTGAAAAAGTAAATCAGACGAAATATTAATTTTTTTATCTAAATTTAACCACTTGCACAATATCCCTGACAATGATAATATGTAAATGTTAGCTGCGTACTGTACGCGCGGGTAAAATCGGAAGATTGTTAGAAAATCAATGAGAGGGAAATATGGCAAGATTAATAAGACCAACATGGGCAATCAGATGTGTTCAATCAGGGTGCAAAACTTTGTTTGAAGTTGCAAAGCTTGAAGACGGAAAACAGCAGGAAGTTGTTTGTCCTAACTGCGGTGAACACTATGTTTATCCAATTACAGAAGAAGACGAAAAAAATTCATAACGACGATGTTTAACGGTACTGATAAACGCTATAATCAGTATAGTGCATATTTAAAAAATAAATTCGGCGTCAAAGTCTATAAAATTACTCTTGACGCCGGTTTTTCGTGTCCGAACCGCGACGGTACAATTTCGCGCGGCGGCTGTATTTTTTGTGATGAGGGCGGAAGTTTCTCACAGGCTCACTCCAATCTTCTATCAATAGAAGAACAAATTCAGGAAGGTATAAAAACACTGCGGACAAGATTTAAAGCTAAAAAGTTTATGTCCTACTTTCAAGCCTATTCTAATACTTATAAACCTGTAAAAGAGCTTGAAAAAATCTATTCATCGGCCCTGTGCAGCGATGAGATTGTAGGGATTTCAATCGGAACCCGTCCGGATTGTATTGATGATGATAAATTAAATTTAATAGCAGGATTTAAAGAAGATTATTACACATGGATTGAGTATGGTTTACAATCAATTCATGACAAAACTTTAAAAAAAATTAACAGAGGACATGATTTTGATTGTTTTTTAAGAGCATATGATAAAACAAAAGAAAAAGGAATCAATGTCTGCGTGCATGTGATTTTCGGGCTGTGGGAAACCCATGATGAAATCATGCAGACTGCAAAAAAGCTTGCAGAACTTGGGGTTGACGGTGTAAAGATTCATATGCTTTGTGCACTGGAAAATACAAAACTCGCTGAGTTGTATTCCCGCAATGAAATTGATTTCATGAGCGAAGATGAATACGTTCAAACCGTCTGTGATTTTCTGGAATATCTGCCTGCACATACAACTATCCACCGGCTTGCAGGCAACGGCTTGAAGAAAAACCTCATAGCTCCGCGCTGGCTCGGTGCTAAACTTGATTGCCTTAATAAAATAGACAGAGAGCTGATGAAAAGAAATTCTTATCAAGGTATAAAAAATATAGTTTACAAATAAATAAAAATGTGCGATAATAAATCTGCGGAAGGGGTCTTTGTAAAGAATTATTAAATAATATAATACAAAGCGCAAAAAAATTTGTTTATGTCTTTTAAAGCATTCGAAAAATAATGTGGAGTAAGTAGAAATATGTTAACTATTCAGCCTAAATTCACTCAACGTTTGCATTCTCAATTATCATTTAGAGGGGATTACGATGACGATTATTATGACGAAAATTTTGATGACAAATCCCAGGATGAAAAAGATTTAACTATATTAAAGAAGGATATAACTTCCTTGAATAACGGGCTGAAAAAATATGAAAACGAAGTTCAGAAGTTTAAACCGGTAACTAGAACTTTATGCCTCATAGGTTCCGGAGCCGTGATGGGTGTCGGTACAAAATTGGGCTGGAACGAAACCGGAAAACTCCTTAAAAAAGTAATGGCTAACCCTACTGTGATAAAGGGGAAAAAAAATATCGCCAGGTTTGGTGAAAAAATTTCAACATCAATTAAAAAGTTTAGAGATGAAAAATTTGCCAAAACTCCAATCGGGGCTGCGATTTTAGGTTTCTTTAAAAAACTTGGAGAAACAAAACCTGTTATGGCTGTGAAAAATCTCTTTGCAAAGGTTAAAAATGTTAAATCAGGAGCTATCGCAGATACAACAGGAGATGTAGTAGCATTCTCTACGGGTGTTTCAACAACAGTTGCAGGTGCGCTGCCTGATAAGAAAAAAGCAAAGGAGAAAGATTCCTCAGAAGATTTAGATCTTGATTACGATGATGATGAGGTCAATTATGATGATGAGGATTAGTCCCGTAAATTTCACAGGTACTTCAAAAGTGTCTCCTGAAAAAAAAGAAGAAATTCGCGATGGAGTAGTTGCCGGCGGAGCTGCCGGAGCAGGGTATACTGCTGTACGTAAAAATGCGCTGAATATGATTAAGGAAACCGAAACAGCTTGTAAAGCCGGAAAGGCTGCTGCCGCCGCAAGAGCTGCAAATGCTGCTAAAACAAGCACAGGGCTGTTTTCAGGATTAAAAAATAATGCCAGAGTTCTTACTAAAAGATTTATAACAAAACTTGAGGCCGTTAAAACCTCCAGATTTATTAAACCTATTATAAATAACCGTCTGACAAGAGCTGCATGCGGAATATTCGGAGGATTCCTTGCTGTTTGTGTATTGATTTCCGGAATAGGAACACTTTATCATAACTCAGTAAAGATGGTCGACAATTATGCTCCTCAGGTCGCACACAGAGTTAATCGTCTGGCTGAAAGATTAGATTCAGATGATAATAAATAATTATCGGTTGTATAATTATGGTAATCGTGCTAGACTTCGGTTATGCACGATTTTTTAATTAAAGAAATAATCACATCTGATATAAAACCTGAAATTGAGTATATTGGTTTTGACAAGTCTTATTCAAATATAGCAGCCGCAAAATTTCAGTATAAGAATATTAAAATATTCGGACTTTCTCCTGCACAGGCTAACATTTTAAAGCAAACAGCAATCTCTGTAGGTGCAGATTGTGCTACACACAGAGAAGTTATAACCGGCAAAATCGAAAAATCTGACTGCATTCTCGGAGGAAGTCTTTCGCAGATACGAAAAATTGCTGAAAAACTACATTGCCAGCCTTTCGGATTGAAATTTCTCGGCGAAGAACTGGTAAAAAACTATAACCGGCCGCGTAAAACAAAGGTAATGGGAATATTAAATGTTACTGATAACTCTTTTTCCGACGGGGGCGAATTTTTGGAACCATCTAAAGCTTTCGGCCACCTGAAAGACATGGTAAAAGATGGTGCTGATATTATTGATATTGGTGCAGAGTCAACAAAGCCGTATTCTGACCCCGTTCCTGCCGAAGTTCAGCTTGAACGTATACTTCCTGTTCTTGAACTCGTAAAAAAAGAAAAGCTTAATGTTCCTATAAGTATTGATACTCGAAGTGCTTTGGTCGCAGAAAACTGTATAAAAGCGGGTGCTGTTCTTATAAATGATGTGTCAGGTATGACTTATGACTGGTGCATGGCGGATGTTGTTGCTAAATACGGTGTTCACGTTATTTTACAGCATAGCAAAGGTACTCCTGAAAATATGCAGAATTCACCTGAGTATAAAAACCTTATGGATGAGATTTTTCTGGATCTTAACCGGAAAATCGGTTTTGCACTTACAAAAGGTATAGCAAAAAATAAAATTATAGTTGATCCCGGTATAGGATTCGGAAAAACCAGAGAACATAATTTTGAGATATTAGAACGAATTGAGGAGCTGCATTCTCTGGGATGCCCTATATTATTGGGTCTTTCGAGAAAGAGTCTTTTAAATATGCAGGACGAAGATAATATTACTAAAGATATTTATACAGTTGCCCTAAATACAATTGCAATTAAAAAAAATGTCGAAATCATCCGGGTTCATAATGTAAAATTGCATAAAAATCTTATAAGAATGTTAAGTAACTAGCAAAAAATTACCTGTACGGGTTTTTATTAACCGGAACTTTTTCTCCATGATTATAAATAACAGAAATATAGAGAAGTTTATAAATTATTCAGGCAAAAAGCTGAATGCTCCGCAGCAATCAGTTATAATGGGAGTGTCAGCTATTGTTTTTCAGCCTTATATAAATAGAAAAAACAAACAGCTTGATGATAATACTCGTGATATGGCGGTTGCAAGATCGATTGGCAAAAATATTACAGGTAATCTATTTGATTTTATTACAAGAGTTGCCGCAATTTTTACAGTCGCAAAACTATCAAATTATGCAACTAATAATGTAAAAAATGATGAGGATCTGGTTACTGAATTAAAACCGAAATCAAAAGTTGATATTTTTACACCTAATTTGAAAGAGGATTTTGTTCCCCGCCCGAAAAAAGAATTTTTAAAAGATTTTAAATCCTACCGGTTGGCAATGGGTGCGCTCCTCGCAACAGGAATAGCGGTATTTGTGAAAACAACGGTCGAATTACCGCTTACCAAAAAACTCACCGATTACTTTTACAAGAAAGAAAAAATTAGAAAGCAGAAACATGATAAAACCAACCGCAATGAATAGGTTTACAAATCATATATTTAAAAACTATGCCAAGGACAGCGGAAAACTTCTGGTGCATGTAGGTACAGGTGTAACTGTTATAGGAGCTTCGGCTCAGGTAGGTATGCTTCTTGCCGATAAACAAATTGAAGGACATACAAAAAAATTTCTTGTAAATCAGGAAATCATTACTTCAGGAGCCTGTATTGCTTTATATTATTCAATATGCGAAGGTGTGAGACGAGGAGTTAATAAAATACTTGAGTCAGGCAAACTCTTAACGCAAAATGCAGCCTCTTATATTTCCTCTGTAAATCCGGAAAACACTGATTCAAAGCCTGAAAACTGGAAAAATGTATTTACAAAAGATGAAATGAAAAAAGGCCTTTCCTATAATCTGGAACATATAACAGAATCCAAAGTCTATAAAAACACAAAAAATGAACTTAAAAGCCAGACTCTTGAAATGTCAAAACGTGCTGCCGAAGTTTTCCATAATTACAAAAACGGAGTAAGTGTGCTAGCCGTGCTTGCCGCTTCAGTCTTTGCAGGAAATATAGCAGGCCCCGTAATAGGTAATATTCTGGCGTCGCTTCCTGCAAAACAGGATTGTAAAAAATCGTAATGTGGAAATAAAATTTTTACATGTAATAATTAAAGTATGCTAGATAAGATTACGATAAAAAGTGCTAAAGAACATAATTTAAAAGATGTTTCTCTTGAAATACCTAAAAACGAACTGATTGTTTTTACGGGAGTGTCAGGCTCCGGCAAAAGCTCTCTTGCCTTTGATACTATTTTTGCCGAAGGACAGAGACGTTATATTGAAAGCCTTTCGACATACGCAAGACAGTTTCTCGGCCAGATGGATAAACCTGATGTTGAATACATCGACGGACTTTCTCCGGCAATTTCAATTGACCAGAAATCAACAAGCAACAATCCGCGCTCAACTGTCGGTACGGTTACGGAAATTTATGATTACCTGAGGCTTTTATATGCCCGCGTAGGAACTCCTTTTTGTCCTGAATGCGGTGCTGAAATTAAACCGCAAACCGTTGATGAAATCGTAAACAGTATTTTAAAACTTGGTGAAGGCACCAAAATACAAATTCTTGCTCCGATTGCACGCGGTAAGAAAGGGGAATTTCAATCAACTTTTGAAGAACTCCGCCAGGAAGGTTTTGTGAGGGTAAAAGTCGATGACGAGATTTGTAACCTTGACGAAGATGAAATTAAATTAAACAAAACTAAAAAACATAATATTTATGTTGTTGTAGACAGAATTGTAGTAAAAGAAAGCGCGCAATCCCGTATTGCAGACAGTGTCCAAATAGCTTTGAAAAAAGCCGACGGGGTTGTTATTGTTGATGTTGTCGGGGATAAGGAAATCGTATTCAGTGAAAAACTCTCCTGTCCTCACTGTAATATCAGTTTTGAAGAACTGGCTCCAAGAATATTTTCATTCAATGCTCCTTACGGTGCCTGTGAACGCTGCGGCGGTTTAGGTGCTGATTTTGTAATTGATCCGAATTTAATTGTTCCTGATAGAAAAAAATCTTTGAATGACGGCGCAATTTATCCTTGGTCAAAAACCTCAACTTCATATTACGAAGATATTTTAAAATCAATCAGCGAGCATTACGGAATAAATATGGATACTCCGTTTGAAGATTTGCCTCAGAATCAGCAGGATATAATTCTGTATGGCGGAGACGATTTAGTAAAATTCAGAGTTCAAAAATTCGGGACTCACAGATATGAAACAAAATACCACCGTTATATCGGTGTAATTCCGTTTCTGGAAAAACGCTACAATGAGTCATCCGGGGAATACTGGCGTGAAGAAATCGAAAAATATATGGTCACAACGCCGTGTCCGAAATGCGGCGGTGCACGATTAAAACCATTTCCGCTGGCTGTAAGGATTAAGGGTAAAAATATTTATGAATTTACGCTTATGCCAGTTGATGACGCATTAAATTTTATAAACGACCTCTACCTTGAACTCGGAGAATACCAGCTTCACATCGCAAAACAGATTCTTGACGAAATCCGTGCGAGATTAAAATTCCTTTGTGATGTCGGTCTTGCATATCTTAATCTTGCGCGCCGCGCAGGAACCCTTTCCGGCGGTGAAGCCCAGCGTATAAGGCTTGCTACCCAAATCGGAAGCGGATTGTCCGGTGTTCTCTATGTTCTGGATGAACCTTCTATAGGTCTGCATCAAAGGGATAATGACAGACTTATAAAAACGCTTATAAAACTCCGTAATCTCGGCAATACGCTTATTGTTGTCGAGCATGATGAAGATACAATGCGTAACGCCGATTATATTGTCGATATCGGGCCAAAAGCAGGAATCAACGGCGGGAAAATTGTAGCTCAGGGAACTTTGCAGGATATAATTAATTGCAAAGAGTCGTTGACCGGTCAGTACCTCAGCGGGGCAAAACAAATTCCTGTTCCAGAGAAAGTTCGTGAAGGAAACGGTCAGTTTCTTCATGTTAAAAATGCCTGCTTGAATAACTTAAAACACATTGATGTTGATATACCTCTCGGTAAAATTGTTGTATTAACAGGTGTTTCCGGTTCAGGTAAATCGACTCTCATGCAGAGTCTTATTTATGAATATGCTCTTCATAAAGTCCGCGGAAATAAGCCTAAGCCTCAAGGTGTAGAAGAAATTACAGGCTTTGAAAATATAGATAAGATTATTGATATTGATCAATCCCCAATAGGCAGAACCCCGCGTTCAAATCCCGCTACGTATACTGATTTGTTCACACATATCAGAGATTTGTATTCGAAAACAAACGAAGCTAAAGTACGCGGCTATAAACCGGGGCGTTTCAGTTTTAACGTAAAAGGCGGACGCTGCGAAGCGTGTAAGGGTGACGGCGTAAATAAAATTGAAATGAATTTCCTTTCGGATGTATACGTAAAATGTGCTGTCTGTAAAGGAAAACGCTACAATCGAGAAACTCTTGAAGTTAAATATAAAGGCAAGAATATTTCGGAAGTTCTTGATATGAGCGTAAAAGAAGCTCTCGAGTTCTTTGAAAATGTTCCGTCAATCAGAAATAAACTTCAAACCCTCAATGATGTAGGTCTCGATTATATAAAACTGGGTCAGAGTGCAACAACTCTTTCCGGCGGTGAAGCTCAGCGCATAAAACTTGCCTCCGAATTGACTAAACGGGCAACAGGCCGAACTTTATATCTGCTGGATGAACCATCAGTAGGTTTGCACTGGGCTGATTTGGATAAACTTATTAAAATAATCCAGCAGCTTGCAGATCAGGGAAATACAATTTTAATAATTGAACATAACCTCGATTTGATTAAAGTCGCTGACTATATAATTGATTTGGGGCCGGAAGGCGGTAATGCCGGCGGACAGGTTGTCGCTGTAGGAACTCCGAAAGAAATTGCAAAAAATAAAAAATCAATCACCGGCCAATACCTCAAAGGTGTTCTATAATTTATATATATTGACGCTTTTTTCAAGATATGTTATTATTAATTATATATGATATCATCAGGAGATTTTGTATGAAAAAATTTTTATCAGGTATTATAATTGCACTAATGATGGCTTTCGGCCAGTCTGTAATTGCTAAAACTGTTCCTGTAGAAGCTATGACTTCTTTTTCTGCTACTAATCCTCCTGATACTATGATTGTTAAAGTTAAAAGTAATATTCAAGTTACTGATGATATAGTCCTTTTTGAAAATTTCCTTGTAAGAGGTAAGGTCGCAATGCAGCAAAATGGAGCATTTGCTTTTATTCCTTACAGTTATGTTAATATACATAATGAGGAAGCTCAGTTTCAGCCGCAAACATACGGTTCATTTGCAGGTTTGCTTAATAACGGTCAGGTTGTTCCGGCAAAAGCTCCTTTAACAATAAATAAAGGTCAGTTTTTTGTTTTGAATTTCAAAGATATTCAAAAAACTGATAACAGCAAGGTTAATAATAGTCTTTCCGGTACTCCTTCAGAAGTATTGATTGACGTTTTTGTTCCTGCAACTGAAGAATCTCAGCGTCCTTTTAGTGCAGAACTTCCGGGACTTCCGCTGACTGATTTGCCGACTATGGATGCTACTAACAGATATAATCCTGCAATGCCGCTCAGAAGTATTTTAGAACAGCGTGAATTTTTAAGATAAGAGTTTTGGTGAGTTATGAAAAATGTTTTACTAAGGTTGGGACTAATAGTAATTTTCTGTGTATCGCCTGTTTGGGCTGAAAGATTACATGTACAAGCTATGAGTGATTTTTCCACCTTTACTCCTTGTAAGAATATAACCTTTAAAGCCTTAAATGCTATTGAATTAAGTCCTGATGTTAAATTATGGGGCGGATATATTGTTCAGGCTAGAATTTATGAGGTTATACCCCCTAAAAGATTAAAAAGAAACGCCGGTTTTAAAATTGTTCCCGTAAAATATACTGATACCAACGGTAATACTTATTCTATTAATCAAGAATTTATCGGTAAATACTCTCCTAAATTTGAACTTGATAAAGGGGAACTTGCAAAAAATGCAGCATTGAGCGTTGGTGATTATTTTTTAAAGGGGTTAAGCCTTGGATATCATGCTGTTGAGGGTGCCGTTAAGAATGAAGAAGGCAACCGCGCGAAATCAAGTGTTGTGTCTGTTTATAAGAATTCACCTTTATCATATGTAGAAAACGGGCAGGAAATTGAGATAAAAAAGGACGACCTGTTTTCTTTCACGTTTAAAACAATAGATGAAGAAGATGATGATACAGATTTACCTGATGCAATGCTTCCAAATGATAAAAGCGATTATTAAGCTTTTATTACGGCAGCTTTCAATGAACCTGTACCTTCGAGTATAATTTCTTTTTCAGAACATTTGTCAGATATTATAACCTTTGTTTTCGGGGTTTCATTCTCCGTATAAGTTTCTATGGATTTTATGTTCAGATTTTCCATCAGTAACTCCTTTTGAATATATGATAACAGATTCAGAAATATTTGCAACTGTTAAAAAAGACTCTCTTATAATTTAAGAGAGTCTTTTAATCGGTTTATTATAAACTAACCTTTGATTTGGTTCATAACTTCATCTGCAAAATTTTCCTGACGTTTTTCCAAACCTTCGCCAAGCATATATCTTGTGAAGCTTTCCACTTTCATTTTGCCTTCAATTAATTGACCTACTGTTACATCAGGGTTTTTGATGAACGGCTGTTCAAGAAGAACTCTGGAGGCCATAAGTTTATTAACACGGCCTTCAACGATTTTTGCTCTGATAGCTTCAGGTTTCTTTTGTAGGTCTTCTTTACCCATTTCAACTTCAGTTTCGTGATCGATAACAGATTGAGGAATTTCTTCTCTTGAAATGAATTCAGGAGCACTTGAAGCAATGTGCAGACAAATATCATTCATTAATTCTTCATCTTTTTTGTCGGTTTTAATCAAAACACCGATTTTACCGTTGTGAACGTAAGATGCTGTGTTGCCTTCATAACGGATAAATCTTCTGAAAGTAATTTTTTCACCGATAGAAGCGATTTTTTCTTTGATAATGTCAGCAATGACTTTTCCGCACTGAGGACAAGTTGAAGCAAGTAAAGCATCAACATCGGCAGGGTTTTCTTTAGCAACGAACTCTGCAAGGTTAGCAGTTAATTCTTTGAATTCGTCATTTTTTGCAACGAAGTCAGTTTCGCAGTTAACTTCAACCATAGCACCGCAATCAGCTTGAATAGAAGTTGCAATCAAACCTTCTGCAGCAATTCTGCCCATTTTTTTATCAGCGGAAGCCATACCTTTTTGGCGAAGAACTTCCATTGCTTTTTCCATGTCTCCGTCGGTTTCTACAAGGGCCTTTTTAGCATCCATCATACCTGCACCGGTTTTATCACGAAGTTCTTTAACCATTTGAGCTGTAATGTTCATTTAATTCTCTCCTTTTTTGTTATCCGCCCCGCCCGGGAGGCGGCTGCAATAAAGTCAAGAGGAGAGGCTTTTTCAGCCCCGCCTCTTAAAAAATAATTTATTCTGCTTTAACTTCTTCTTTAACTTCAGCTTCAACGCCGGCATCTTCAGCTTTGATTTCTTCAATTTTAGCTTTTTGATTAGCGTTGTTTTCTTTCAACTGTTTACCTTCAAGAACAGCATCAGCAAGTTTAGAAGTAATTAATTTAATAGAACGGATAGCGTCATCGTTACCAGGGATAACATAATCAATACCGTCAGGATTAGCATTAGTATCTGCGAGACAAATAACAGGGATACCTAATTTGTTAGCTTCCTGAATAGCAATTAATTCTTTGCCCTGATCAATAATGAAGATAAGATCCGGAAGACCTCTCATATCTTTAATACCGCCTAAAGTTTTGCTTAATTTACCTAATTGTCTGTTAAGCTGAGCGATTTCTTTTTTAGGTAATTTATCAGCATGTCCTGAAGCAATGAATTCTTCCATTTCTTTTAATTTATTAACGCGTCCTCTGATTGTTTCAAAGTTAGTAAGCATACCGCCTAACCATCTTCTATTGATGTAATAAGCGCCTGCTCTTTTAGCTTCTTCAGCAACAACTTCGGCAGCCTGTTTTTTAGTACCTACGAATAATACGTTTTTATTCCGTGCGGCAAATTCTCTTACTACAGAATAAGCTTCATCTAATAAATCAGAAGTTTTACGTAAATCAAGAACGTAAATCCCATTTCTTGCACCGTAAATATACGGTTTCATTTTAGGGTTCCATCTTTGAGTCTGGTGTCCGAAGTGAACGCCTGCTTCTAAAAGTTCAATCATAGATGCTACTGGCATCGTTTTTCTCCTTATGTTAGTTATGTTGTACTACGGGCTAAACCACCTCATCCGTTTTGAATTATTTAGAAATGCCGGTAATTATTACAGTGCCGGATTTCCTTTTTATGATAACGGACTAGGGCAAAACCTATCAGGCTAGTAAAGCCAATAATATAATATTACAAACATGCTTTAATGCAAACAGAATATTGCTTAATATTAAGCCTTGAATATTTTTGTAAAATCGGTTAAAATAAAAAACAAGGAAGATAATTAGGAGGAATAGTATGAAATGCACTGATATCAATGGTTTTGCGGGGGGGGGCAAGTCCTAAAACCCTTTTAGATAAGGTATTACCTCCGTTTATAGCGTTAGAAAGCTCATCGTGACAAGTGTCACGATGATTTTTGGTGTGCAATGAGATATAATGAAAAATGGTATAAAATCGGAGGAAAACATGAAAAATAACAAAGTAATAAACATAGAAAATTCTCATACTGAACTAGTTTTAGGATTTAAAAATTTAAAAATCGGTTTCACTTTAGCAGAAGTCCTGATCACGCTCGGAATAATCGGAATTGTTGCAGCAATGACAATTCCGACAGTGATTGCTAAACACAAAGAAAAACAAAATGTTTCAAAATTGAAAAAGGTTTATTCAACATTAAGTCAGGCAATGACATCTATAATTCACGAATATGGCACCATTGATACGTGGAATTTATCAAAATCATATGAATCTAGTGATGACGGTCAGGTGATAGTCGATGACACTTCAATGGTTATTCTAGTCAACAGACTTGCTGAATACGTTAAGCATAAACGCCTCGAAAAAAATTGGGGTGACAATATTGTTACAACAAACATGCAAAATGTACCAATTTCCAATCAGATTTGGCCTAATGCTATGATATTACATGATGGTACCGTTTTAATGATTGGACAGGTTAATAGCAATGAATCGTGTGCAAGAAGTGATATGTCTAAGGGCGATTACTGTTCCACAATTGTAGTCTGGTTTCCTGACCGCACAAAAAAAAGAATTGAAGGTATAAATCAATTCAATTTTTCTATTATGAAAGACCGGATTATTCCATGGGGAGCACCAAACGATGTTTCCCATCTTTTTAATACGCGCTGTAATATTAAAAATAATGTGAGAGAAAGCGGCAGGGGCTGCACTGCCTGGGTAATTTTTAACGAAAATATGGATTATCTCCATTGCGACGATCTTTCTTGGGACGGTAAGAAAAAATGTAAATAATTAAAAAAAGCCGCCTTTTAAAGGCGGCTTTCAATTTATTAATCAATTTTCCAGCTATTCAGGTATTCTTCCTGTTCTGGTGTAAGTGAATCGATTTCAATTCCCATTGATTTGAGTTTCAATTCGGCAATTTTTACGTCAACTTCGTGAGGAAGTGTGTATAGTTTGTTTTCAAGTTTGCCGTAATTTTTAACCAGGAATTCAATACCTAAAGCCTGGTTTGCAAATGACATATCCATAACGCTTGCAGGGTGACCTTCTGCGCAAACGAGGTTTACCAGTCTGCCTTCAGCAAGAACATAAATTGATTTCCCGTTATTGAGTTTGTATTCTTCCAGTGTAGGTCTGATTTGTTTAATTTCGGTTGTATATTTCTTCAAACCGTTTACGTTAACTTCATGGTCAAAGTGTCCTACGTTGCCTACAAATGCACCATCTTTCATTTCAAGCAGGTGTTCAATGTCAATAACGTGTTTGTCGCCGGTAACGGTTAAGAAAATATCACCTTCTTTTGCGGCTTGAGCTATCGGCATTACTCTGTAACCTTCCATAGCCGCTTCAAGAGCTTTAAGCGGGTCAACTTCACAAACGATAACGTTAGCACCCATTCCCTGAGCTCTCATAGCAATACCTTTACCGCACCATCCGTAGCCTGATACAACAACTGTCTTACCTGAGAATAGAATGTTTGCAGCTCTCATTACACCATCAAGTGAGCTCTGGCCTGTTCCGTAGCGGTTGTCATACAGGTGTTTTGTTAAACTCGTATTAACCCCTACTGCCGGAGCTTTCATAATACCCTGAGCTTCAAGAGCCTGAAGTCTTATTATACCTGTAGTTGTTTCTTCAGTAGAACCTATAATTTTTTCAGCAAGTTCCGGGCGTTCCGCATAAATCGTAGAAACAATGTCACATCCGTCATCAATAATAATATTCGGATTATGATCAAGTGCAACTTTAACATGTTCTCTGTAAGTTTCAACGCTTTCTCCAGCATAACCGAAAACAGGAATACCCCAGTGTTTTACAAGTGCTGCTGCAACATCATCCTGTGTAGAAAGAGGATTAGATGCAACTAATACCGCATCTGCACCGCCGGCTTTCATTACGGTGCATAGTGCTGCTGTTTCTTTTGTTACATGGACGCATGCTGATAATTTTAACCCTTTAAACGGCTGTTCTTTTATAAATCTTTTTTCAATCTCTCTTAAAACAGGCATATCTTTTAATGCCCATTCAATCTGGTTTTTGCCCTGATCTGCAAGATTGATGTCTTTAATGTCACATTTAATTTCAGTCATTACCATTAATTTTCTCCTTTTGAATATTGTTTGCCGTCTGTTTTTAGAGGCTGATTTGTAACAATAAAATTATATGGATTAAAAAAAATAATAGCAACAATTTGTAATGTTTTGTTTAAATTGGGGTTTGTTTATGTAAAAATTTCTTAATATAATGGTTTCGTTTGGCAAACTTTTGTATTCACGTTTGTTATATTGTCAGAAGTAAGGAGTGTTTGTGAAAGTAAGTTTAGAAAAAAATCATGCCAATCAAGGTATAGCATTTAAGGGATATAAACCGGTAAAATCCGATCTCGGATATAACATGTATGAGTTTAATTATACATTTGACGATCATAATTATGATTGTTATCTGGAGTTGTGTGCACTGGTAGATGACGGTAACGGAAATTATAAAAACAAACGTGCCCTCAAAAATTTTGAAAAAGGTACTGAATCTTTTAAACTTCAATGCGGACCGAATAGAATTAGTCTACCTGCTGATTATAATTTAAATTCAGATACCCCTTTAGGATATCATTACCGGTTAACTGAAAAAGGTAACCCTGAGCATACGTTAAAATATGACGTTGATGCAGGAGAGATTATTGATTTTACAGAAAAAGGAATGAAGCCTCATTTGATTTTTAACGTAATTACCCAGAAACGTTCAAGAGGCACAAGAGGGGGCTCTGCTATTCTCGCAATTCCTGATTCTTATAATGCAATGTATGCATATGATAAAGACGGAAATATTGTACCTAATGTTAAATATGCCGATGCAATAAAAAGAACAAAACATTTTTCTAATAAAGTCGGCGGTTCTCTTGCAGGGATTGAACATGATTTGGATGCAGGCTATTTAAATCAATATTCAAAAATCTTTCTTACACCGTTTGCAACAGATGACAGTCTTACTCCGCACTCATACTGGGGCAAAAATTTCTTTCAAATTGCTCAGTCTCTTGGTAATATAGATAATTACGCCTCATTGCAGAAAAAATTATTCATACGTGATAAGAATCTGGTCTCTGATGCCGCACTTTGTAACGAAGGACTGGAAGGTGTACACTTCCAGCATGTTTTGAAATGGGGCAAACAATCTTATGCGTATCACTGGTTCAGAGCTGATCTTGATCAGGGGCCTTTCGGCTTAGGCGTACTGAGTAAGAGAAAGAATTTCATTTCTCATAAGATTATTAACTCTCCATATATATTTACCCAGCAGAATTCTGGTAAAATAACCTGGAAAAAAGCACCAATCTGGAATGGAAAGGGCGAACAGGGTGAAAAATATGACCCTAAATCTCCAACATATATTCAGGTAATAGACAAAGAACTTATTAAAGGTACAGAAGGTAATAATAATACCGAACGTTTAAAAAACTATCGGCTATCAGATACCGGTAATCCTTATAAAAAGGTTACTCATAATGATACGGTAATTTTGTACTCTCACGAGATTAATCCGGAAACATATCTGGATAACGTTAAACGCTTAAATAAACTTAATAATTCACGTCCTGACGGACAATATTTCAATCTGCTTTCCTATGAAGCTACGAAAGTTTTGACAAAATCAGCTTACTTTAATTATGAAGGTAAGTTTGAAGGAAATAAAGAGGATTGGGATGCAAACGTCGATGTCGCAAAACTTAATTATTCATTCTCAAATTATAATTCTCAATATATGAAAGACCATATTCCGATTGAAGAACGAAATGACTACAAGGCTATGATTGCACGTCATACAAGTGAAGTAAAAGATTATGCTATTACTTCTGCTCAATACTGGACTAAGAAAACTAATCAGATATTAAATCTGTATGTTGCGCAAAGCTTAAAAGGTGCTGACCCTAAAAATCCTGATAGCATAATGCGGATGATACGTGAAGGGGTCAAAGATGGGAAACTCCCGGCTTCCCTGGAGCTTGCAGTTGATAAAAAAGTAATCAGAAATGTTCTTACAGGTCATTACAATCTTCATGGTGCTGATACTGTAGAAAGTTTCAAAGATATAACAATCCAGAATATGATGGATTTACCACTTGATTCAATTGAATTGGGCGATAATATTGTATCTGTATTAGCTTCGCCTTACCTTACAAAACGCGCAACGAGCACCGACCAAATCGGCGTTTCACGTTTTGAATTGCAGAAGAAAGATAATCCTCATCTTATGCCTGAATACAAAAGAGCATATAATAAAATGAATAAATTATATGAACATGAAATGAGTGATTTTGCTCAAGATATTCTGGAACGTCTGGATGAAAAACTTTCAAGAGAGCAGCGGCTTTATTCTGATACCAATGCTACAAAATACGGTAAGTATGTATTACCTATAATAGCTCCGGAAATAGCAAAGTTTGCAATCATCAAAGGGCTTTTCCCGGATGCAGAGGTAAAAATCAAGCCGGATGGCGGAATTGCTTATGATTATGATAAGTTGAAAAAGACATCATTCCAGGCTCTTGAAATATATCCTACCTGTCCGGAAGATGAAGCACTTTCTTTAATTTACAGATTAAAAGGAAATGATATCAAACGTAAGGGTATTCCTGCAATAAGCGAAAATGACAGAAAACTTCTTACCGAAGCAATTTATAAAATGATAGAAGGTACAAACCTTACAAGCTTCAAACTTGCAGAAATGATTGTGGACAGAACCCAGGCAGGTTTAGACTGGAGAATTGATGCTGCAAAGGATATTGCAGATAAAGAATCTTTGCTGAGCAAGAAAACCAGTTTTGAAACGAGCTGGAATCAGGTAATTGATTTCTGGAAGATGTTTGCTGATAATATTTATAAACAAAACCCTAACTCATATCTTGTCGCTGAAATCACCGATGTAGGCAAGCTCTATGATAAAGGTGCCGGATGGGCATCTAACAGATATTATAATCAGAAAGATGTCCTAATGAAATTTCTCAGAGAAACAGGTGTTACTTCGGCTGCAAATTATGACTATTTCTTTACTGATGTTGCCGGAATCTTCTCAAAAAGTTATGAAAAATATGAAGACCGCGGAGTATTCCAAAGCACAAGAATATATGATTTGCTAAAGAAAAAAGGTTCGGATTTCTTACACTCAGGCCCTTTGGATTCCATCTTATATTCATATAACTTTGTAGATAACCATGACAAGCCGAGAGCATTGCATATGATGGCTCTGGACAGCCAGTTATTTTATTCTCCGAATCTAAATACGTATACTCATAACAAGAGCATTCATAGTGTTGAATATAAAGAAAAAGAAAAGGCTTACAGAGTTCTTAATAATAAATTTTTCGGTAATGTTGAAAAACAAGACGTTGATAAATTCAACTTTATGAGAAAAAGTACAAAAGCGGTAGCAATGGGTGATGCATTGAATAATGCTTTTGGCAGAGCTCTGGCGCGTTTAGAGAAACAGGGAACTATTAACGGAGAAACAAGAGATTATTTGTATCAAGCTATAGCTCAATCAATAAGTGACCTGGCAAACGGAAAATATCTCGGTAAATCATTTGAGGCAGATGCTTTTGGTACAAGGCCGTTTGATATAACTATTGAAACAGTAATCAGACAGGCAAAGGCAAAACATGAAATGTCAATTGATAAAAAATTAGAAAATGACTTGAAAAAGACAACTTTCTATATGGCTATTGATCCTGCAATATCGAAGTTACTGGGTATAATGAAATTTCTAGTATCCTTGCCGGGTATTCCTACTTTATTCGCCGGTGATGATATAGGCGCAACCGGCTATGAAGAACTTACCCGTAATATCTACCTTCAAAACCGTTCTGTAATTCACCATGAATGGTTAGAAGACGAACCTGAAGGAATGGATTTCATAAAAACTCATAAGGCGGAATTTGATGCAATAATGGGCTTGCGCAAACGTCCGGAACTTCAGGCATTAAATGACGGAGCTCCTGTATTACTCCAGCTTCAGAATGCTAAGTTTAATCAGGACGGAGAAAATAAAGAAGCTCAACTGGCTGCTATATTAAGACATAGTACTGACGGACGTATGACGGTTTCTGTATTTAATACTGTAGGTGTTACTCATGACTATGATAAATATAATGATCCGGGGAAATATCCTGTAACTATTACTCATAAGTATTATGATAAAGATGTAAACGGTATAAACTTAGATTACAACGGAGATGAACAGACAGGTTTGAAAGCCGGTCTGCCTGGCGGTACAGTTTTTGTCAACGCGGCAAATGAAAATGAAAAATTCATTGTAAAAAAAGACGGTAACCATTACTATCTTGCGCACGAAGATGATAGTCCGATAATATTAAAAGATAATACCTTAAATCTCTATCACGTGCCGCAGCATGTACAAACTCAAATTGACAGACTGAATAAATTGCAGGAGGCAATAAGGTCTCAGGCTCCTAAAAATGAACATACATTCAGGAAAATAAAAAAGATGGCTGCTGCTGATAAAACTTCATTCTCAGGTAAATCAGTACAGTTGTATAATCCTCAGTATAATTTTGTGTCAAATCCCTATGCTCAGATGAAAAAAACTGAAACAGGCTCAAAATTATCCCTGATTGCTAATTAGTTGACTTGAATGAATTATAAAAATGTGTTAAAATAAAGTCGGAAGTTTGTTAAAATACTTCCGATTTTATTAGTTTAGCAATGGAGGATAAAATGCAAAAGTCAGTAATAGCGCGGATTTCGGGGGGGGGGGCAGTACAGTTCTAAGCAAGGCTTTACACTTGCGGAAGTTTTAATTACACTTGGAATAATTGGAATTGTTGCATCTCTTACTTTGCCCCAGCTCATAAAAAATTATAATGGTCGAATATTGGAAACTCAATTTAAAAAGGCTTATGCAACCGCTGCACAGGTTATACTTCTTTCAAAGAATGAGTTAGGTGTAAGTTATCTTGCAAAACATTGTGCCGATGTTGCAGAAGATTATGAATCCTATGAAGATGGTACTACAAACGGAGTAGAGCCTTATCCTAATTCCAGTAATTGTTATACAACATTATATAAGTCTTTGAATAAAAGTTCGACATCCGTAAATGGTTGGGATAAAGACAAATATACAGTTGAACGTAAAGACCCTATCAGAACATTTAATAATAAAGCGGAAGTTTCAAACGGCTTGGGGCTGGCTGGTGCCGGAAATCCCTGGGTTATGAGGCAAAATCGTGATGGTATCTGGATGCAATTCCGGATTAATGAGGGTAAATTGTATATTACATTTGATGTAAACGGCTATAAACGTCCTAATCAGCTCGGGCATGATATATTTATACTGTATGTTGATAAGAAAAATGATAATATAACAGGAATACAGCAGTCAAAAGCATATACTGATGAAGAATTGGAGAATGAACATTTTGATAAAGAATACCAGCAGGCTCGTGCAGGTAATCCTTGTAATAAAACCTCTAGCCAAAAGGCAAATGGCATAGGCTGTTCATGGTTTGCTATAAATGATATTAATCCTGAAACCGGTAAAGCCGGATATTGGAAAAATTTACCTTAATAACTCTGCAAGAGCTTTGGGACAGAGTCCTATAATATTTTCAAGGCTTCCGGAGTATGATTTTATATATCCTTCAGGCATTTCCTGTATGCCGTAAGAGCCGGCCTTATCCAACGGCTTAAAGTGTTTTACGTAAAATTCAATTTGTTCATCAGAAAGAGGCTCAAACTCAACTTCGCTTGTAACTGCCTGTTTTTTTATTTCACCTGTTTGAGAATTAATAACCGCTATGGCCGTTACAACCTGATGTTTTCTTCCGGAAAGTTTTTTAAGCATATCTACTGCCCCATTTTCGCCATGAGGTTTGCCTAGAATTTTATTATCAAGCACCACCACAGTATCGGCTCCTACGATTTTGCACGGCTCCTTTACAAGGGGAACAACTGCTAACGCCTTGTTGCATGCAAGACTCTCTATAAATTCATAAGAAAAATCCGTCTGCGTATGATCTTCGACATACGGTGACGGAATAATTTCAAAAGTATAATTGTATTGTTTTAAGATATCTCGTCTTCTGGGAGAAGAAGACGCCAATATAATTTTTCCCATAGTTAACATTCCTTTTTCTTCAATTATATCAGAAACAAGGAATGTTAAAATTTTTATCAGTACCCTTGCGGTGCTCTTTGATATCTTGCATTTTTAGCATTAACCGCATAGCAGGCTATATTTAAACGCTGTTTAAGCACCATCATATTACGATACATACTGGCATAATCATTCATTGCGCCCATCATTTTATTCGGGTCAACCATTGATTCCATATTATCGTGATTGTCAACTTTTTCTTCTGCATATTTTTTGACCAGCAGTTGGTCAATGTAGTCTTCTGCACCTATTGCCATGCGAATGACCTCCCTAAATAGTGTGTGTATCCTTTTTCCTATGAGAAAGTATGTATAATATCCTAAATATTCCTTATGTATATACTAAGTATTTTATTCCACAAAAATTGCCTTTTTTATCTTTATTTATGAAGAAATGTTAAAATAAGTTTTTTAGAGGAATTATTTTAAAGGTTAGGATTTATAATATGTTTTATGAAAGAGATTAAGATAGTTTCTCCTGTAAAGAAACCGGAAGACATAGATTTGTTTTCAAAAGAGACCTCTTGCAGAGAGTATTATGTTTATTATAAAAAGTTTTTGAATAATAATTTTGAGTATGTAAAAGAGTTTGTTGATTCTGCAAAAAGAAATAACTGCCGTATATATATAAACTTTAAACACGATATTACCGAGGAAAATCTGCCGGAAATCAAACGAATGCTAAAGTTTTTAAAAACGGCAGGCATAGATGGTATTTTTATAAACAGTTTTGCAATATTGGAAGCCATAAAAGTATTTAATCTTCCTTTTAAAGTAATTGTAGATTCGTATTTTGATATACATAATATTGCGGGCATTGATTTTATTAATAATTTCCATAAAGTTGACGAGATTATTATCACCGAAGAAATTTATATGAAGAATATCGCGAAGATTAAAAAATATACAAATCTTCCGCTTGCAATTGATACTGATAACCTTCCGTGGTGCGCTGAGGACATAAAAAAACTAAATGCCATTGATAAAGTTGTAATTAAAGGAAAATTTTCAAGTTCAGATGAAATTCTTGAAGCAATCGAACTCATAGAGAAGATTCTTGCTAAACCGAAGTTGTTTAAAACTCAAAAATTGCCGTTTAAACATGTTAGAAAAAGCATTTATCAGACAAATCATTTTTCAGGAGAAATGGTTTCAGCAGAAGGAAAGGACTTTAAATTCAGCCGGAATATACAAAATTTTGAATGGGATATTAAAAGACCCAGAGTTTGTAAAAATATTACTTTTATGCCCGGTGAAGATTTCAAGATAAATCTGAGATTGTCAGAACTTGAGCAGCTTAAAGAACTGGAAAAGTATATAAAAAAGATTGGGTTTAATCCCGTTGACTCGATAGAATACGGAGAAATTCTCTCTACCTGCGACCTTTCAACCAGCAGTTTTAATGAAATTATAAATAAAGTAAAGAAATTTTGTCTAAAACATAATATTAAATTTCAACTCTCAACTCCAAGAATTTTGATTGAACGCGATTTTGACAGGGTATATGAATATGTAAAACAGCTTTTGCTGACAGAACCGGTGCCATCGTCGCTTATTATAAATAATATAGGCTACTTTTGGCTTGTAATAAACGATACTGATTTGGAGGATATTCCAATAGAAATAGGGCAAGGGATAAATTTGTTGAACAGTATGTCTATCAAATGTTTAAATAATCTTGCTCCTATTGAGACTATTGACTTTACCTCATTTACGGATATGGAAAGTGCAATTAAAACCGTAAAAAAGATTAAAAATATAATTCCTAATAAAAAATACACAATTGCCGGTAACATAAGGGTTCCAAGTCTGGGCTTGTGTCCTTTGAATAACGACAGTGCTATAATATCGCGCCTTTCCTGTAAGGCCCCTTGCCACAGAGGAGGTTTTGCGCTGAAAGACCCTTCTTTAAATAAGATATATCCGTTCACCTGTGACGGTTTTTGCAGGATGCACATGTTTGAAGACAGGATATTAGAGGATTTTGAACACGTAGAAATATTACATAAAGCAGGAATTAACGAATTTATTTTTGACTTTTCTGCGTTGAATGCAAAGTATGTTCCGGTGCTTTTAAACAAGTTTTTTACAAGAGGCAATTGATTTATTAAGAAATCTCTGTTATAATAGAGAAAAAGGAGAATGTATGAAAAAACTTGATATGAAAATGTTTTCGGGGGGGGGGGCAGTGTAAATCCTTCTCAGAATACGGTTTTACATTAGCGGAAGTTTTAATAACACTTGGGATAATCGGTATAGTTGCATCAATGACTATTCCTGCAATAACTGCACATTATCGTAAAAAAGAAATTGCTGTTCGTTTGAAAAAGTTTTCATCAACGATTCAGAATGCATTTAACATGGCTACAGTTGATTACGGAGAACCGTCAAACTGGAAATTCCCCAGTAAGACAGGTGATTCCGAACAGACAAATGAGTTTGTAAATACATATTTATTTCCGTATTTAACAGGAGTTAGAGTATGTAATACAGATGAATGCAAACAAATTAATAAAAATATGGGACATGTTGGGCACGGAGTTGCATCATACATTTTCTCTGACGGGAGCTGTTTTACTTTTATGACCGGCGGTTCGGGCACGGACCATTCAACTATGCATGCGTATTATGATTATAACTGCCTGAGTAGACCAAACAAAAGAGATTATGACCAATTTGCATTTATTATGTCAGCAAATGCAGGTAAAAATTTTACTTTTAAAGCCGGCGGTGTTAATACATTAAGTTTGACAAAACGTGAGGATTTACTGGATGCCTGCAAAAACCATGAAATAGACGGGCATTCCCCCGGTACTTGTTCCGCACTTATAGAATTTGACGGATGGGAGATTAAAGATGATTATCCATGGATTAAGTAAATATTATTTTTTCCTTAAGTTTCTGTAAAAATTTCTATGTCCATGCTAAAATCAAGGCATATAGTACCAACTTTGGAGAGGAAAATTTTATAATGCTTGATTTTTTATTGAAAATACTCGGCGATCCTAATGAAAAAAAGATTAAAAATATGATGGGGATTGTTGACCATATAAACGCTCTGGAGCCTCAGTTCGCAGCGATGAGTGATGAAGATTTACGTGCGAAAACAGACGAATTCAGAGAGATTTTGGCAAAACGCCCTACCTCAAAAGATTTTAAAACAGACAGAAAGCTGGAAAAAGAAGCATTGGACAAAATTTTACCTGAAGCCTTTGCAACTGTCAGAGAGGCAGGAAAAAGAGTTTTAAATATGCGTCATTTTGATGTGCAGTTAATAGGAGGATATTTTCTCCATAACGGTCACATTGCGGAGATGAGAACCGGTGAAGGTAAAACCCTTGTCGCAACACTTCCAGCGTATTTGAATGCGTTAACAGGTAAAGGTGTTCATGTAATTACTGTAAACGATTACCTGGCAAAACGTGACAGTGAATGGATGGGTAAGATTTATAAATTCCTCGGCCTTTCTGTTGGCGTAATCCTCTCCGGTGGAAGAACAATGGATGATTTCGCTGCCAAAAAAGCGGCTTACGACTGTGATATCACTTATGGTACAAACAATGAATTTGGTTTTGATTACCTTCGGGATAATATGGCGCAAAGCGCGGATGCTCTTGTTCAAAGACCCTATAATTATGCCATTATTGATGAAGTCGACAGTATCTTAATTGATGAAGCCAGAACTCCGCTTATTATAAGCGGCCGTCTTGACAAATCCGCTGAATTATATAAACTTATGGCAACAATTGCCCCTAAATTGACAAAAGATAAAGATTATGAAGTCGATGAAAAAAATAAAAACGTAATTTTAACCGAAGACGGTATTGACCATGCTCAGGAACTTTTGCAGATAAAAGATTTGTTTGATATAAACACGCAGTATGCCCATCATCTTTTGCAGGCCTTAAAAGCGAAAGAATTATTCATCCGGGATACTGATTACGTTGTAAGAAACGGTGAAATCATGATTGTTGATGAGTTTACCGGACGTTTAATGGAAGGCCGCCGCTGGTCAGACGGACTTCATCAGGCAGTTGAAGCAAAAGAAGGCGTACAAATTCAGGATGAAACGCAGACTCTTGCAAGCATAACTTTCCAGAATCTTTTCAGGCTTTATCCTAAACTTTCCGGTATGACAGGTACTGCAATGACAGAAGAAGCCGAATTTGGAAAAATTTACAACCTTGAAGTAACGACAATTCCAACGAACAAACCGGATATAAGAAAAAATTATCCTGATGTAATTTATAAGACTGAAAAGGCAAAATTTAATGCAGTTGTAGAAGATATTATTGCGCAGAATAAAATCGGCAGACCTGTTCTGGTAGGCACGATAAGTATTGAAAAATCCGAATATGTTTCGCAGCTTCTCAGCCGCCGCGGAATAAAACATAATGTCTTAAATGCAAAACACCACGAAAAAGAAGCCTATATTATCGCACAGGCAGGTAGAGTAGGTGCTGTGACAATTGCGACAAACATGGCAGGCCGTGGAACAGATATTTTGTTAGGCGGTAATGCGGAATATCTTGCAAAAGAAGAATTGGAAAGACTTGGTGTAACTCCAGAAAATACCCCTGATTACGAAGATAAGAAAAATGCAGCAATGGCTGCCGCAAAAAAAATTACCGAAGCTGAGCACGCAAAAGTTGTTGCAGCAGGCGGGCTTCACGTAATCGGTACAGAGCGCCACGAATCACGCCGTATTGATAACCAGTTAAGAGGACGTGCCGCTCGTCAGGGCGACCCGGGCTCAACGCGTTTCTTCCTTTCTCTTGAGGATAACCTGATGAGAATATTCGGAGGCGATAAAATCACCAGTCTTATGAATGCTTTGAATGTAGAAGAAGACATTGCAATTGAACATCCTCTTATTACCAGACAAATCCAATCAGCGCAGAAAAAAGTCGAAACATACCACTTTGATATTAGAAAAAGTGTACTTGAATATGATGATGTAATGAATGTTCAGCGTGAAAAATTTTACGCTCAGCGTCGTAAGGTATTGTTCGGTCATAATTTAAGCGAAGACATCTATTATATGATTGAAAAAGAAATAGACAGAATGCTGAAAGCCTATATTTCTCCAGAACAAAATCCGGAAGAATATATTTTTGAAGACTTACAAACAATGATACGTGAGTTACATTCTGTTATTCCGCAATTATCAGGGGTATCTGTGTCAGATGTTCAAGGTTTAAGATTTGATGCGATTTATGACAAGATAAAAACTCTTGCCATTGAAGCATACAGAAACCACGAAGAAGAAGTCATACGATTTTATAACGAAGTTGTTGAAAAATATGATTCAAATTTCGTCCCGCAGGAAGCCTTCAGTGATAATAACGTTATCAGAAATCTTGAAAAAGATATTCTTTTACGTGTAGTAGATAATAAATGGATTGATCACCTTCATAATATTGATATGCTTAGAGAGGGTATCGGTCTGAGAGCATACGGGCAAAAAGATCCTTTGATTGAATACAAACGTGAAGCTTATGATTTGTTTAACAAAATGATGTTTGAAATTCAGGGTGACACCGTAAAACATCTCTTTAGAACTAAATTTGGCATACAGGTTGTCGGGCCGGATGAAGGACTTGTTTAAGCTAATTAATAATAGCTTTGATAATTTTGTATACCTCGGGAATTTTTTCCGGGGTATTTTTTAACATATTATTTATTTCAATCAGGAGAGTCTCATTATCTTTCTGATGCCCGAAATCAAACAGTTCTAAAGGCTCAATTTCCAGTGCAATAATAATTTTCTCAAGCGTTTCAGCCGTACAAAAGTTATCTCCGTTTTCAATTCCACTCAGAGTATTTTGGGCAATATCAATCATTTCTGATAATTTTTCCTGCGATAAACGTTTATTTTTTCTTAGTTCTTTTATTCTCTTTCCAAGTTTATTTTTTAAATTCATAAGACCTCCAAACATATATTATGCGGGATGAATTAAAACTATAAGACAATTCTGCCGATATAAATGTTGACTAATATCGGTTAAATTGATATAATATAGATAAAATCGATAAAATGTTATAAAAATATCATGGAGGTTATATGAAAACGGGCTTTACACTTGCAGAAGTTTTAATTACTCTTGGGATAATCGGAATTGTAGCCGCGATGACTCTGCCAACATTAATTCAAAAACATCAGGACAAATCAGACTATACTCATCTTAAAAAGATTTATTCGCAGCTTTTGCAGGCAACAATGAGCATAGAACAGGAATATGGTTCTATTGCGGAGTGGAATTTAGTTGGTGATTCCCCTGAAGACTCCAAAATGATAATGGAAAGATACAAGAAATATTTTAAAGTTATTAAAACATGTGATGAAGATTTATCCGCTTGCTTACCAGATGTTATATATAAAACCACAATCGGAACTGATTATGTTCGTTGGTCCACATCTTCTGCACGTTCAAGTTTCCTGCTACCTGACGGTGCAATAGTAATGTTTAATAGCCAGGGATTTTCCGATACTGCTTTTCAAATTTATGTTGATTTGAATGGTTGGAGAAAACCAAACCAGCTGGGAAATGATTTCTTTTATTTTTATTATTATAAAGACCAAAAGGCTATCCGTCCGGGCGGATGGTATGCCTCAGAAGCGGACAAAACTGCTAATTTCAAAGCAGGTTGTTTGAATAATTATGGTTATTATTGTACAAATTGGCTTTTGGAAAATGGTAATAAAGATTATTTAAGGTGTAAAGATTTGAGTTATTCCGGCAAAACAAAATGTAAGTAGTTTACGCAAAAGTTTGTTCGTGCTATAATCTGGTCAAGTATTATTAAATTAAAAGGATAGCATTATGTTAAGAACAGGAATTGTCGGACTGCCGAATGTAGGAAAATCAACTTTGTTTAATGCTTTGACCAGTGCTAAAAATGCACAGAGCGCAAATTACCCGTTTTGTACAATAGAACCGAATGTTGGAGTCGTAACGGTTCCGGATGAGAGATTGGAAGTTCTTGCAAAGCTTTGCAATACAAAAGAAATTATCCCGACCGCAATTGAATTTGTCGATATTGCAGGTCTGGTAAAAGGTGCCAGCAAAGGTGAAGGTCTCGGCAACCAGTTTTTACATAATATTCGTGAAGTTGACGCGATTATTCAGGTTGTAAGATGTTTCGATGACCCGAATACAATTCACGTTTCAGGCCGTGTAAATCCTCTTGATGATATTGAAATTATTAATACGGAACTTGCGCTTGCTGATATTGCGTCTGTGGAAAAAAGACAGGGGCGTATTGCAAAACAGGCTAAAGGCGGTGAAAAAGATGCCGTGATTGAAGATAGAGTTCTGAAAAAATTATTAGAACTTTTATATCAGGGTACATTTATTAATATTAAAGAACATTTTGAAGATGAAGAAATTCCGTTCGTTAAGCAGTTAAATCTTATGTCTACAAAGCCCGTAATTTATGCAGCGAATGTTTCCGAAAGCGACTTGAAAGACGGTAATGCATATACTGCTCAAGTACAAAAATATGCAGATGAACACAGTGCCGAAATGGTTATTATTTCGGCAAAAATAGAAGAAGAACTTTCAGAACTCGGTGAAGAATCTCTTGCATATTTGAAAGAACTCGGAATTGATGATAGCGGTATAAACAGAATGATTAAACACGTATATCACCTTCTTAATTTGCGAACATTCATAACAGCCGGCGAAAAAGAGGTTCACGCCTGGACAATTCCTGCCGGTGCTAAAGCTCCTCAGGCCGCAGGGGTAATTCATACTGATTTTGAAAAAGGATTCATCAGAGCTGAGATTACTCCTTATGAAGACTTTGTTAAATACGGTTCATACGCCGCTTGTAAAGAAAAAGGGGTTACCCGTCTGGAAGGAAAGGATTACGTTGTACAAGACGGCGACTTAGTTCACTTTAGATTTGCAGTATAAAAGGAGGTATTTATGTGTAACCCTTGTATAGCGCGGATTTCGGGGGGGGGGGCTCCGTAATTTAAGCCTGATTACTATCGTTAGAACCAATAAACATTTTGGTTTTACATTAGCTGATGTCTTAATAACACTTGGTATAATCGCAATCGTGGCTGCAATGATCCTTCCCGCTGTAATAGCTAATTATCAGGAGCAGGAATATGTTACAAGATTAAAAAAGGCGGTTTCTGTTTTTGAACAAGCTAAAATCAGGGCAATGGAAATTAACGCAATTGATTTTAAAAATATGTCTTATGGCGGAGTTTATGTTCAATCAGAGCATGAAAAATTTGCAAATTATTTTAAGCCGTATTTTAATGTTATAATTGACTGCGCTTCTCCTGAAAATTCTAATACTAACTGTTTAAATTCGAGTGAAAGTATATATAAGATTGATAGAAAAACGCGGGTTACCGGTCTTGTAGATAACACATATAGAGGTTATATAACTGCTGATGGAGTTTCTTATTTTTTTTATTCAGGCAGAAGCTATGTTGTAATAGATGTAAATACGCCAAAGAAAAAACCAAATTCTCTTGGATATGATGTATTTTTTTTCCAGCTTGATTCCAATGGAAAATTATTACCGGTGAATGATACAGATACACTTGATGAATGTAAAAGTACAGGATTTAGCTGCGCTAAGTGGGTCTTATTATATGGAAATCAGGCATACCGTAAATGTCCTGAAAAAGTTGAGTATAATAGAAAAACTAAGTGTTAAAAAAAAGCGGTAATTTTTACCGCTTTTTTTTATAGATTTGCACCGCAGCATTTTTTGAACTTTTTCCCGCTTCCGCAAGGACAAGGGTCGTTACGGCCTATTTTTGATATATCAACATCTTTCGGCAGTTGAGGTTTTTCTTCCTGTTCTTCTATTATGCCTAAGGTGTTTGAAAAAGCTTTTGATTTATATAAAACTGTGGTTGATGAATAAATTTTTTGTTCCAAATAATGAGATTTATATTTTTGTAATAGTTCCTCAAGCGAGTAGTTTGTTTTTAAAAGTTCGTTAACTATTGGCATAAAGTTTTCGTGTTTTTCAGCAACTTTTTTTATAAGATTTGCAGAAAATTTATCATTATAAAGGAAATATTGAATACATTTATCATAATTTTCAATATCCGAAGGTTTATCAGATTCAAAAATTTTGTTAAAAGTACCCCAGAAAGGAACAGCATACATTCCCAGTTCTTCATCATATACAATACCTACATCATAGGTCTCTTTATGAGATGAGAAACCTCCCAGAGAATTTTCCAGAAAATTATCGTAGGAATTGTTAAATTCTTGAACATTAAAAAACTGATAAGTTTCAGGCATCTGGATTTTATCTGTATAATCTGTTTTTTCTCCGCCTTCTGCAAAATCATTAAATAGACCGATTACGTCATCTGCAAACTTATTTGTTGTAATAATTTCATCAGTACCGAAGTAATCAAGAAATTTTGTACGTGTTTCTTTAATTTCTTTTTCGATTTCTTTTGCTTTTTTAGGATTGTCAATATAGACGATTTCCGGATTTTGAATAATTTTTGCAATTGCAAATCTATATACATCATCACGTCTGGTAGTGGACAGGACTCCGGAAATTTCCAATAAATAATACTCTTTCTCATAACAGAAAATTCTGGCTACAACATACTGCCCCGGGCCCATACCGCGAAAAGTTGTCATTTTTACAAGAGAGGAAACCTCGTAAGTTTTCTCATTAATTATGTTGTATAGAATAAAACCGTTTTTCGCAATTTTATGGATTTCAAATACGGATGAAATTGATTTTTTAAGAGATTTTACTATTTTTTTAGCGGAAGCTGCTAAACCCTTCTGTTTTTCCAGATACAAATCAAGAATGCTCTTTCTTTCTTCACCTAATCTTCTTTCAAAAATATAATTGAAGCAGGCGGCCTGAAAACTTGTATTATCAGAAGGATTCCCGATAGTTTTGATATATTCGTCAAAATCAATATGAACATATTCATCTGATTGTATAAATTCTGCTATATTTTTAATAACATCATTAATTTCTTTAACATTTTCTAATACAAGCATAATTTCTCCCTCTTTTTAAGAAAAGATTACTTTAAAAAAAAGAAAAACTCAATACCTTAGAGGGTGAATATTATTTGACAGATAATTTAACATTTTTTAATAAAAATATGAAAGTTAAGGCAATTTTTAAAGTATTCATGTTTTAATATAAATATGATGAAGAAGTTGTTGTTAGTGTTAGGAATTTTAATGTTTGCCGCTTGCAGCGCGAATGCATACAGTATGCCGAGATGGAGTGCGTTTCCTGTTACGGTATACCTTCCTGATAATCCTGAATCAGTTATAGTAAAAAGTGCATTTGAGAATTGGAAAAATAACTCAAAAAGTATTGCAAGATTCATATATAAAAAATCTAATGTTGCTCGAACTACATCAAATATTAATGTAATATTTTATGATAAACTTCCTGACGGAAAAGCATATGACGTGTCAGAAATATATTCGGGACGTTATATAAATTCATCTAAGCCTATAAAAGGTATGTTTTTCCACGTAGATATTAATATCGCATTACATGATGCTGACGGAAAAGCTTACTCAAGACAGGAATTAATGGCGATTTCGCTTCAGGCTGTCGGTCGTGCGATAGGTGTTCCATGTCAGGCTGGCGACGTCGGTGTAATGGTATGTGATGAAAAATATAACGTTTACAGTGTAACGAAAGAAGATTATCAGGCTCTTTTCAGAGTTTATAAAAGAGTAAATAAAAGTGAAATGGAAAAATATAAAAATCCGTAAATCTCCATTTTACGGTTGATTTTTCTGAGAAATTTTTAATTTCGTTTGAAATTTGAACGTTAATAATGTATAATAAACTGGTTAATAAAGAATAAGAGGTTAGAGAAAATGAAATTACATATGCAAATCCTTATAGCTTTAGGCTTAGGTATAAAACGTAACTGGCATATATTTTTCGGTATAATTGCCGGTATAATAGTCGGAATATTTCTTCATGCACATACATTTCCTCTAGTTCAGACTTTATTGACATTTATCGGGCAGGTATTTATAAGATTGATTCAAATGGTGGTAATACCGCTGGTTGTATCGGCAATTGTAATAGGAATTACAAGTGTTGGTGACAATAAACAGCTTGGCAAATTTGGCTCAAAAATGGTGCTTTATTACGGTATAATTACAGTTGCAGCCGTTGTAATCGGAACTGTTCTTGCATTGATATTTAAACCCGGGCTGGGTGCGGCGCCGTATATTGCAGAAAATACTGCTGTTGAGGTGCAGGCGTCTGTTGCAACCGCAATGGCACAGCAGCAGGGGAATATTCTGAATATATTTCTGGGATTTATTCCGAGTAACCCGCTGAATGCTCTGGCTAACGGTAATATGGTTGCAATAATAGTTTTTGTTGTGACATTTGCGATTGCTCTTGCTAAAGTGGGAGAAGTAAACAGACCTATTGTTTCATTCTTTGAGTCTGTTTTTGCGGCTACAATGAAAATTACGGACTGGATTATGTTCCTTGCAGCACCTGGTGTATTCGCACTGACAGCTTCTGCTGTATCAAGTTTTGGTATTGATATATTTATGAGTATTTCAAAATATCTTGGCGTGCTTGCAGTTGGATTTTTATTGCAATTATTTGTAGTTTATCCTTTATTCTTAAAATTCTTCTCAAAAGTAAATATCGGTATTTTATATTCTGCAATTGCAGAGGCAATGATGGTAGCTTTCGGCACTGCAAGTTCTTCGGCAACGCTGCCTTTGACGATTGCCTGCTGTGAAAAACGCGGAATTTCACATAAAATTTCCAGCTTTGTACTTCCATTGGGTGCAACTTTAAATATGGACGGAACTGCTTTATTGCAGACGGTTGCAGTAATATTTCTGGCGCAGGCATACGGCGTTCCGCTAACTCCGTTTTTAATAATACAGATTGCGCTGCTTGCAATTATTGCATCATCAACTTGTGCGGGAATTCCGGGTGCAGGCTTAATTACTATAGCTCTTATTCTTAATGGAATGGGCTTAAGTCCTGAACAGCTTGTAGCCGGCTTCGCATTCTTATTCACAATTGAAAGAATTACCGATATGATGAGAACTCTTGTAAATGTTACCTCAGACGCTGTCGTAGTTGCGGCGATTGCAGATAACGAGAATGAAATTAATTATGACCTGTTGAATAATCCTAAAGCATATGAAGATATTGCATAATGAATGAAATAAATAGTAAAAAAGTCAGGCAATGCCTGACTTTTTTATCGGCTGTAAACCTCACCTAAAAAATCTGTCCAATAATCTTTCCCTTTTTCGGTAGGGTGCGTATTTGTCAGTGCGTAATAAGCGCAGGATGTATTTTTAGAAATATTATCCGAAGTCTTAGAACAGTATTCGGCACCTATATTGTTGAAATTGCAGCAACTGCCGCTGCTGCTGTTGCAGACCCCGGGATTATCTTTGTGAGCCTGTCCCACGGGTAATACTTTTCCGTCAGTAGTAAATATAAATAAAAAATAATCTATTCCGTATCTGTTCGGCCCTTTTTTTCCGTTGATATCAACACAAATAACAGGCCCGTTATGTCCTTCTATGGGCGGGTCATTCAAAATATATAAAGCTCCCGAAGCGTTCGATTTAAATCCCGAATTATCACATACAAACGAAGAATTGCTGCCTGAAGAATTTGCTCCGCCTGAATATTTTTTCCCGTTTAGAGTATGAATATCGTAGTATGGAATAAAATTCCCCTCGCCATCATTTGTTCCCTGGCCTCCTGATGTTAAAAATTTGGAACTCCCTTTGAAATAACGGAAAATTTTGTTTGCTTTTTCGTGAGGTATTGGACCGCAGCCGTTATTATTTCCCAGTAGAATTCCTGAAATCGGTACCCCTTCATTTGCCGTAATTAACTGTGCTATCCGGTTAAGCTCTGAATAAGTTTTTAAAAAAGCTGTGTGAAGTTCTTTGTTTTTTGTTTTGTTAATCATTGACGGCAGTGTCATCGCTGCAACAACACCTATTATACCGAGTGTGATAAGCACTTCAGCTAAAGTGAATGCATCAGGAGAGCATTTATCTGCCCCCCCCCCCCTTACGGGAAATCAAACTGTGACTGTGTTTTGACATATTTTACTCTCCTTTTCTTTACGTTTTAATTTTATCAAAAATTATGCTCTGTTGCAAGTTATGCGGTGTGGGTTTTTGTGATAATATTTTACTATGATAAATCAGACTGACGAAATTGCGGGAAAATTTTTAGGTAAAAAAATAAGCGGAAGCGACAGGTATAATCCTGATTTGCCGGTTGCTGTGCCTCGTTTTGAAAATCGTGAACGATACGGCATAAATCATAAAAATTTACCGTTTTGCGGATGGGATGTCTGGCATGCGTACGAATTTTCCGCTATGACGGAAAACGGACTTCCTGTTACAAGGGTTATGAAAATCCGCTATAACTGTGATAATGATTTTCTTGTTGAATCAAAATCTTTAAAATTGTATCTAAACTCCTTTAATATGGCAAAATTCGGGGAGTCGGCCAGTGAATGTTTGAAGATATGCAAAAAGCTTATCGAAAAAGATTTAAGCAATAAGCTTGAGACTGAGGTCTGTGTTGAATTTTTGGAAAGCAGCAGAGTTGAAATTTTTAGTCAATTTATAAATATAATGGATTTTGTCGATGAAGCTTCCCTGAAAATTGATACTTTCAAAGAGGCTCCGGAACTGATAGAAGTTGAAGAAACTTCTGAAATAAAAGAATATTATTTGATGTTTGATTCCTTGCGTTCAAATTGCAGGGTTACTCATCAGCCTGATTTCGGGGACGCGTATATTTATTATAAGTCACATAAACATATAAAAGAAGACAGTGTTATAAAATATTTGAGTTCATTTCGTTCGGAATATCATTTTCATGAAGAATGCTGTGAGATGATTTTCAAGCGGATTTATGATTTGCTGAATGCGGAAGATGAATTATTTGTATGCGCTCTGTACACCCGCAGAGGCGGAATTGATATTTGTCCTGTCCGCTGGAGTAAAAACTGTTCGATTAATCCGGCAGATAGTTTAATTGATTTGAGTAAGTTTGCAAGGTGCGGAATAAAGCAATGACGAATAAAACAACAGGAAACGCCGGAGAAGATTTGGCGTGCCGTTATCTGGAAAAGAACGGTTATGAGATATTAGAGCGGAATAAGCATTACTCAAGGTTTTGCGAAATTGATATAATTGCAAAGCATAAAAATACCGTAGTGTTTGTGGAAGTCAAAACACGCCGTACCAATGCATACGGAACTCCGCTGGAAGCAATAACTCAAACTAAGTACGAGAATATATGCAAAGGTGTTCAATATTATATTGCCGAAAACAAGGTAAAAAATTACAGAATTGATGTAATCGGCATAACTCTGAAACCGGAGATGAAAATCAACCATATAAAAAACGTATCGTTCGCTTAGGTTTTAATTTAATTCATATAATTTTTCAAACGGAATATTGAGGGCTTTGAGGAGTGCGATAAGGGTTGTAAATTTTATATCAGATAATCCGCTCTCAATTTTGCTGATATGCGGCAATGAAACTCCAACACGCTCGGCCAGTTCTGCCTGACTTAATTTGAGCCTGTTCCTTTCTGCTCTTATATTATTACCCAATTCTTGTAATATATTATTCATCCTTCAGATTATAATAACATATTGACAAGCTAAATAAAATAATGTATAGTTTAAATAAATTAATCTGGAGATTAAATTATGCAAAAAAATGAACTGAAAGAAAAATACTTAGAACTTTATTCCGGAATTACGGAAGCCGCGGCTCTGTTTAAAATCATTACTGCCGTTTTGCGCGATAACGAGGGGCAGGAGCGTCAGACTGACCTTTTCCCCATTACTAATATCCTGTGCGAGAAATTTGATAAACTCCAATATAATTCCGATTATTTTATGTGGGAGCTTCACGAAAGGAAGCTTGTTTAACCGCCCCGTTTTCGATTTTATATATCTTTACGCCGCGCAAAAATTCTTCCTCAAAAAGTACCGTGTCAACTGACGTTATGATTGTTTGCGTTCTGTCATTTATGGATTTTAAAAGATAATTCTGCCGTATGTCGTCCAGTTCTGCAAGAACATCATCAAGCAGCAATACAGGTTCATCACCTGTTTTGTCCGTTATTATATCAAGCTCGGAAAGCTTAAGTGCAAGGACTATTGTTCTTTGCTGTCCCTGTGAGGCAAATTTCGTTGCTTCGTTTTCATTTATATAAAAAATAATATCATCCCTGTGCGGTCCGACACAAGCCTGACAGCGTCTTATTTCTTCAATTCTTCTCTCCGCAAGAGATTCGTGGAATTTTGCCGCTATATCTTCGAGTTCTGTTTCTCCGTTTAAGAATGAGCAGTCATAGTCAATTTTTAATTCCTCGGTTTCGCTTATAATCCTGTGTTTTTCTTTTGCTGTTTTTTCAATTTCTTTCAGAAATTTTTTGCGCAGAAATATAATGTTGCTTCCCGTAATTGCAAGCTGCTCGTTATAAACTTCCAGCAGGGTTTCGTCAAATGTATTGCCTTTTGCTAAATCTTTTAAGAAGTTATTTTTTTGAATCCTTATCTTATCATATTTTGAAAGTCTGTCATCATAAGCAGGATAAATCTGGGAAATTGCCCTGTCCAACCAGTCCCGTCTGTCAGAAGGGTTGCCGCGGAGCAAGAGCAGGTCGCTCGTTGAAAAAAGCACTGTTTTTAATACTGATTTAAAATCTTTCGGGCGTGATTTTACACGGTTAATTTTCAGCTCTCGCGTTTTTTCATTTGTATAAACATATCCCAGTTCCACTTCCGTATCTGCTTTTATTATGTCGGAATTTATCTCGGCTTTTTCGGAGTCAAAATTTATCAGCTCAATGTTGTTTGAAGTTCTCGGGCTTTTCAAGGCTGATAGCAGATAGATACTTTCAAGTATATTTGTTTTTCCCTGAGCATTTTTCCCGATTATTAAAATTTTATCGCAATCCAAATCCAGCTCTATATTTTTACAATTTCTGTAGTTTGTCAGTCTCAAATTTAACAGCTTCATACTTAATATTATACTTCAAACAAATGATTATTTTTTGCGCCTCTTGCGAAAATTATTATATGTACGCTATAATCTTTAATATATTATAGAAGAGGTCAAATATGTTACCGATAATTACAGAAGAGATTGCAGCGGCGGCATTTTCGGAAATTTTCAAGGATATGCCGGCCTGGCGTAAAAAAATGATTCATTACTTAAAAGAAGAAAATCCCGAAATTAATACAGCTATTATTGAAGCTGCCAATAATTCGGACTTAGACCCGAAAGCTGTAGCTCTCGGTGCATATATGACTTACAAGCTGTTGGAAACCGCAATGAAAGATGCTGACGCATTGATGAATTTTTCGGAATAGAGAAAGAGAGAAAATAAATGGTAGTTGAAATTTCAGAACTTTTAGAAAAACTTGTAAAGCAAGGCGGCAGTGACCTCCATATCTCAAGCAACCTGCCTCCTGCTATCCGTGTTGACGGTAAATTAAAACGTTTGGATTATCCGCCGCTGGCTCCTGAAGATGTTGAAAATCTTCTTTTCCCGATGTTATCAAATGAACAAAGAAGACGTCTTGAACAGGATTGGGAACTGGACTTTTCTTACGGTATTGAAGGCCTCAGCCGTTTCAGGGTCAATTTCTATAAAGATAAAGGCAACTATGCAGCAGCTTTCCGTACAATTACATCGCAGGTTCCTTCTTTTGATAAATTAGGGCTTCCTGATATTGTCAGAACTACTGCTGAAAAACCAAGAGGTTTGATTCTTGTAACCGGCCCTACAGGTTCCGGTAAATCTACAACTCTTGCCGCTATGATTGACTATATTAACACAACAAAATCCGAGCATATTTTGACAATTGAAGACCCTATCGAATTTGTTCATACCTCTAAATCAAGTATTATTCACCAGCGTGAACTCGGTATGGATACACGTTCTTTTGCAAATGCTCTTAAGTCAGCTCTTCGTGAAGACCCTGATATTATTCTGGTAGGTGAGATGCGTGACCATGAAACAATCGCTCTTGCTTTGACCGCCGCAGAAACCGGTCACCTTGTGTTCGGAACATTGCACACTTCTTCTGCTTCACAAACAATTGACCGTATTATCGACGTTTTCCCGGAAGGACAGCAGCAGCAGATTCGTGTTCAGCTCGCAAACTCTCTTGTGGCTGTATTCTCACAAACACTGCTCCCTAAAGTTCAGCCTGACGGTACAAAAAAAGGCCGTGTTATGGCGCAGGAAATTATGCTTGTTAACCCGGCTATTGCTAACCTTATCCGTGAAGCTAAGGCTGCTCAGATTTACTCTACAATTCAAATGAATCAAGGGGTGGGTATGCAGACACTTGAAATGGCCCTTGCTAACCTCTATAAACAGGATTTGATTACTTTAGAGGATGCATTAGCCAAAACCTCCCGCCCTGATGAACTTAAACGTATGATTAATATGTAATATTCAAAAAGGAGTCTTACAAAAGACTCCTTTTTTTATAATTATTTTGTTTGTGTTAATATTAAATTAAGAGTTACACTAAATACAAATATAAGGAAGTATACAATATGACACAACAAACAGTTCACGAGTCCAATTCGGCTAAAGATCAGATAAGACAAACCCGTATTCAAAAACTTGCTGATCTCGCTGATAAAGGTGTTAATCCGTACCCTTACGTGTTTGATAAAAATGCAGACGCGGCGGATTTGCAGGAAAAATACAAAGACCTCGCTGCCGGTGAAGAAACAGAAGATGTTTACTCAGTTGCCGGCCGTATTATGGCTATCAGAAATACAGGCATGTTTATTGATTTGATGGATGCTTCCGGAAAAATTCAAATTTTCTCTCACAAAGAAAATCTTTCCGAAGAACAATTGAAAATCTTAAAACTTCTCGATATCGGCGATATCGTAGGGTTTACCGGAACTATCAGAAGAACACCGAGAGGCGAACTCTCTATTAAATCAACATCTTTAAAATTATTATCAAAATCTTTACTGCCGCTTCCGGAAAAATTTCACGGACTGACCGATGTTGAAACTCGATACCGTCAGCGTTACGTTGATATGATTGTTAACGAGGATGTTAGAAAAACCTTCAGAACAAGAAGTTTAATTATTCAAAAAATCAGAGAGTATTTAACTGGTCAGGGGTTTTTGGAAGTTGAAACGCCAATGCTTCACCCTCAGGCAGGCGGTGCAAATGCAAGACCGTTTATTACTCACCATAACACTCTTGATATGGATATGTTCCTCAGAATTGCGCCTGAACTGTATTTGAAAAGACTTATGGTCGGCGGTGTGAGCGAAAAGATTTTTGAAATCAACAGAAGTTTCAGAAACGAAGGCATCGACGTCCGTCATAACCCGGAATTTACTATGATGGAATTATATCAGGCATATGTTGATTACAACGAAATGATGGCTTTAACCGAAAATCTTGTATCGCATGTTGCTCAGGAAGTTCTCGGGACTATGAAAATTCAATATGGGGAAAATGAAATCGATTTAACTCCTCCTTGGGACAGAAAAACAATGCTCGGGGCTATTAAAGAATATACCGGTGTTGATTTTACAAGCTGTTTTACGTTGGACGACGCTAAATCAAAAGCCAGAGCTTTGAATATTGACCCTGAAGAATGCGATAACTGGGGACAGGTAATTGATTTGATATTTGAAGAAAAAGTTGAACCTCATTTAATTCAACCTGTTCATATTATTGATTATCCTCGTGATATATCTCCTCTGGCAAAAGTTCACAGAGATAACGAAAGACTTACCGAACGCTTTGAAACACGTGTGAATGGCTGGGAAATTGCAAATGCATTTTCGGAATTAACTGATCCGATAGACCAGAGAATGAGATTTGAAGCTCAAGCACTTGCAAAAGCTGGCGGTGATGAAGAAGCTATGGAAATTGATGAGGACTTTATATGTGCTCTTGAACACGGTATGCCTCCTGCCGGAGGTTTGGGAATCGGTATTGACAGAATCGTAATGCTTCTGACAAATTCCCCGTCTATAAGAGACGTAATTGCGTTCCCTACATTAAAGAAAAGAAACTAAAATAAAAAAGACCGGTTAAAAACCGGTCTTTTTTTAATATTTTATAGTCCAGCCGTCCTGAATAATTTTTGCTGTACATTCGAACCCTACACCGCTTGATTTGCAATTGTCTGTATTATTCATACCGGCAGGTACCATCCCTCTTTCAGTTACTACAAATGCAAAAATATCTTTACCTATAATATTAGGATTTTTTTCGGAGTTAACATCAACAAAAAATACCGCTGCATCATAATTTACATCAATCCCGAAGTTGCTTTGAATCTGATTCGCCGGATAGATATCAATAAGTACACTGACTCCGTCGGTAAAGGTGAACGCATATTGATACCAGCTTGTGTCATGAGCATTCCAGTAAATTGTTTTGTTTAAATATCTTGTAGGATAACCCCAGCATCCAGGTTGGTTCGGGCATTCTCTCATCATTTTAAAATAAGGTTTGTAATAAGAATAAACCTTATTTATGGAAGGTGTTGAATTATCTTTCATATCCCAGTAAATCGGATTTTCGTGTTCAGAGATGGCCATGTTGGTTGCTTGTTGTAAAGTTGAATAAGTTTTTTGAAGTGCAGCCATATTCGCCTTTGCATCAACCCCCTGTTTAATGTCTGGCAAAGTTAATGATGCGACCACCCCGATAATTCCCAGTGTGATTAAAACTTCTGCGAGAGTGAACGCCTTTTTAGTTAACAACAAATCCTCCAACTAAAATCTTTTTGTTTTTTATTATAACATATTTTTTTTGATTTGTGTATATAATATAATTTATTCTCATATATTAAAAAGAACATCATTTTACCGGTGTAGACTTTAACATTTTTTTATCATAAATTAATATTATGTTTGAGAATTATGAAAATGCGTTAGATTTTTTAAAAAGTAATTCGCATTACAGGGATATAAGCGATTTTGAAGCAAAAGATGAAAAATATATTTTCTATAAAGGTAAAAAACTTTTAAATCTTTCTTCTAATAATTATCTGGGGCTTGCTGATAATATTAATGTTACAAAAGCTTTTTTAGAAGATACCGGAGACAGGTATTCTTTCGGCAGTGCTTCTGCACGTCTTTTGACAGGAAACTTGCCTGTTTATAAAGATTTGGAGAATCTTATTACTGATATGTATAAAAGCGGCGGAACTCTCTTGTTTAACAGCGGATATCATGCAAATGTTGGCATTAACAGTTCACTCACTTCGAAGGGGGATGTTATATTCTCTGATAAGTTGAATCATGCAAGTATAATTGACGGAATGCGGCTTGCTGAATCAAAATTTTTCCGCTATCCGCATAATAATATGCAGGCACTGGAAAAACTCCTTGTGCGAGAGAGGGCTAATTATAAAAATGCTGTCATTGTATCTGAAAGTGTTTTTTCAATGGACGGTGATATAGCCGATTTAAAGAAACTGGTTGAACTAAAAAATAAATATAATTGTATTCTTGTCATTGATGAGGCACATGCTTTCGGTGTATTTGGCAAAAACGGCCTTGGTGTCGGGGAGGAATATGATATTTTAAGTGAAATTGATCTGCTTATCGGAACCTTCGGTAAGGCAATAGGTTCAATGGGAGCTTTTGTTACAGGGCGCAGAGTTTTAATTGAATATTTGATAAATAAAGCTCGTTCTTTTATATTCTCAACGGCTTTGCCTCCGGTAAATATAGCTTTTTCAAAATGGGTAATAGAAAATAAGCTTTTACAAACATATCAAAAACGTAAGCAAATGCTTTCGTTAGCCCGAAAACTCGGCAGTGAAAGCCATATAATTCCCGTAATAGTCGGCCCTAATGACAAAACTGTAGAGTTATGTGAACATTTATATAATAACGGGTATTTTAGCCTGCCTATAAGGCCGCCTACTGTGCCGGAAGGAACATCACGATTAAGATTATCTCTGACGACAGAAATTAATGAAAAGGATTTAGAAACTTTATGCAATATAATTGGCTCAATAAAAATGGAAATAAAAAACTTATAATATTTTTCTGCGGATGGAGTTTTGATGAAAACCCTTTCAAAACTCTTGATTGCGGTGAGTATGATGTTTTGATATTATATGATTATAAAAATCATGAACTCCCTTTGAAAATTCCGGAATATGAGGAATATTACCTTATTGCGTGGTCAATGGGTGTTTATATAGCGTATTTGTTACGTGATTTACTTCCGGCATTTGTTAAGAAAATTGCAATAAACGGAACCCCTTTTCCTATTGATAATGAGTGTGGAATCCCTCAAAGGACATTTGATTTGACGCTGAAATACGTAGATACCGGTCTTCAGGGTAAATTTCAAAGGAATCTTTTTAAAGAGGAAACCGATTATCAAAAATATTTAATTAATCCGGTTCTGCGGCAAATTCCGGATCAGGCCGCGGAACTTAAAGAATTAAAAGATTTTATTATAAATCATACTGTTTCATATCAGAAATTTTATGACCATGCTATAATCAGCAGTGCGGATAAAATTGTTCCAACAAAAAATCAGGTTAATTGTTGGAGCAAAATTGCCGGAATTATAATGCTGGATAGCGGGCATTTCCCTTTTTATAGTTTTGAATCATGGGATGATATTTTAAAATGCAGACAAACTCAAAATTAATTAAAAATCAATTCAAAAAAAGTCTTGATAAATACGAGCAGAATGCTGTTGTACAGGTACTTATGGCAGATAAACTGATTGAAAAGCTCCCGCGCAATTTTTACACCCGTGTGCTTGAGCTGGGCTGCGGCTCGGGAGTGCTGACAAAGCGATTAGTAAAAAATATATCTTATAATAAATATTATGCCAACGATATTGTCGAAAAATCGAAAATTTATATAGATACAATTTTAAAAGACTATATTTTTCTTGGTGGTAATGCGCAGCGTCTGCAAGTAAATGGAATTTTTGATTTGATAATTTCAAATGCAATGTTCCAGTGGTTTACAAATTTAGAGAAAGCTCTTGAATATTATAAAAACAAGTTAGCAAAAGGCGGAACTATTGCTTTCACGACTTTTGCGCCGGATAATTTTAAAGAAATTCGTGACTTGACCGGTCTGTCTCTGGAATATAAATCTCTTGAAGAAATCCGCGAAATTTCACAAAAATTTTTTGACGTAATTTATCTTGAAAACTTTGACTACACAATGACTTTTACTAATCCGTTGGAAATACTTGCTCATATGAAGAATACAGGTGTAAACGCACTCAGCACAAAGCATTGGGGGCTGAAACACGTCAAAGAGTTTTGTGACAAATACAAGGAGATTTATCCTGATTTAACCTTAACATATTCTCCGGTAATAGTTGTTGGCGAATATAAGGACTAAAGAATTTTTGATAATTTTTTTACTTGTGTTTTTGAAAATGTCAGAAGTTCCACAGTAGATTTTTGTACTTTTGCGGGATTTTCCAGGTTAGTGCTTATAAAGTTAACAAGTTCTACTGCTTTATCAACAAGTTTATTCAAGCTTTTAAAGAAAGGTTTTTTGTATGAGAGAACTTTTCCGTTAGTGTCAATATTAAGTTCGGATTTCCCGATTTGAATTCTGGCTCCGCCTCCTGCTGCACGGGAATCTGTAAATGTTCCTTTTGGAGTTTTAAAGGAAGTTATAATAAAATTATCTTCGTTATTTCTTGTTGGAATCTTGTAAAAAAGCCATTTTAAATTATGTTTGTCAACAGTTTTTGTTGCAAATGCATTACGAATTACCGGTAAAATCTTCATACAACACCTTTCTCAAAATTACCAGTTAGTACGGGTTAAAATTAATTTTGCACTCTGGTCAAACATTTTATCCTTATACCATACACCCTTAAATGTACCATCAGGTTTATAAACATATTGTAAATCTTTTGATACAAAATAAATTGCTCCTGCTAGTCTTCCGTTTGAACGATACTGTTTGGAAAAATAAGGGTAATTAGGATAGTTTTCAGATATTTCGTCAACATATCTCATAGTTCCTAAACCATTATAATAATATATTCTTTCCGGATTATTTTTGTATTTAACAGCATACATATAAAGAAGATTTTTGTGATAAAAAGTACAAAATTCAGCATCTTCGGTTTCAGTGACATTATTTTTCATAAGAACATAATTCATTTTAAAATTTTTATCTTTTAAAAAATCGGCATATTTTGTCCTGAAAGCTTTGCGGGCATAATCAGTTTCTTCGTTTTCTACAAAAAGAATTTTCTGATATGTGCCGATTTGTTCATCACGCTGAATCTGGCTCATATTAACCCAGTCAAATTCAACACCTCCGGATAATACAGCTTGTTCAGCCAATGTAATATTACCAATTAATAAAATCCCAAGAATTATTAAAAACTTTTTCATAACACTCCTTTTCCTTTTGGAAAATATTGTATCATATTTTATTAATTAAGTAAATTTTTATTGAAAAATATAAAGAAATTATTTATAATTAATATATAACTAAAAGGAGGTACAAATGAAAAAGTCAGACATAGCGTGGATTTCGGGGGGGGGG
>ERZ779843.471-NODE-471-length-60337-cov-10.954033_pt1 | contig 60337 bp, 63 predicted proteins | sample MGYA00511560_ERZ779843 | MGnify/ENA primary metagenome ERZ779843 (study PRJEB29588, sample SAMEA2158062) | human gut metagenome | biome: human gut; feature: human-associated habitat; material: faeces | place: Denmark | collected 2008/2010 ... | reverse complement strand
TAATAATAATATATAAAAAATTTTTTCGCAAGTAGTAAAAATCATGCTATAATCAAAGACATGAATATCAAGGACAAATTCAAACTTCTTCAATGGGCAGAAGCAATAATCTGGATTATTGTAATAAGTCTGGTTATATTTGGTGTAAGATATCACAATTATAAAGCAAAAAAAGAACTGAAAACCTATCAGATATTTCTCCAGGATGTAGACGGCCTTATAGTTGGTTCTCCCGTAAGAATGATGGGAGTGTCCATAGGTTATATTGAAAAAGTAAAAATCATCGGGGATACAGTCTATGTGAAGTTTGTGCTGAACGATAAAAATGCCTATATACCAAGAGGTTCTATCGCTACAGTAGAGTTTAACGGACTCGGGGGTTCAAAATCTCTGGAAATTTACCCGCCAACCGAACAAAGTCTTGCTTCAAACAAACTGATTGTTTCAAAACGTCCTATGAGACTGAACGATTCAATAGGACTTATAGACGATATGTTTGATAAATTAACATCAATGATAATCAGAGGCTCGCGTTTTGCGACAGAAATGAGTACATTTATGCCTAAAAAAGGCACAATGTCTCTGAAAAAAAATGAACAGGATATTAAAGAAATTAATACGTTGATTGATAATTTACAGCAAAACAGACAGGAATTTAAAACAAAATTAAAGGAGTTAAAAAATGAATAGCTCAAAAGTAAAAATTATTACAAACCCTGTAGTGCTTGAAAATTTAAAAGTTATGAGAGATAAAAATACAGATTCTCAGGGAGTAAGAATAGCAACAAGAAAAATTACAAGATGCCTGTTATATGAAGCTTCAAGAAATCTTCCGCTTGTTGAACAGGAAGTAACAACCCCGCTTACAACTTTTAAAGCCAAAGTAATTGACCCTGATATAAATTTAATTATATCTCCAATCCTGCGCGCAGGTTTAATTTTTACTGACGAAGCAATAGATATTCTGCCTCAGGCCTGCATTAGGCATATAGGAATGTACAGGGATGAAAAAACCCTGAAACCTGTCTGGTACTATAATAAAGTCCCGATGGAAGCTCCAAATCCGGAAAAATTTTATATCTATCTCACAGACCCTATGCTTGCAACAGGAAACACCTTGATAGAAGCTATAAAACTTTATGCAGATAAGGGAATTCCTATTGATAATATAAAAATTATCTGTATAATTGCAGCACCGGAAGGGATTGAAAATATTCAGAAACACTATCCTGATATAGAAATTACAACGGCGGCAGTTGACGACCACCTGAATGAAAAAGGATATATTGTACCTGGTATGGGTGATGCAGGAGACAGAATTTTTAATACTTAAACGACTTACGCCGGATGCCGGCGTCAAAATCTTGTAAAATTATGTTAACAAATAACGGTAATCTCTAAAGTTTATATTGAAGATGCCGTTATTTTTTACGTGTAGAAGTTTAGAAGGAAAAATATTATGAATTTCGAGATTACAAACAATGCCTCAACACAAGGCACAAACAGGACTTCAAAACCTGAAGATTCCGAAAAAATCAAACGTGAAGCAAAAGCAAAAGGTGAGTTTATTGTTAGTCTGAGCACGGATGACAAAACGCTGACTTCGATTGCGAAAAAATTCAATATGTCATTGACCGATTTTAAAAATATGACAGGCCTTACAAAAGATACACTCCAAAAAGGACAAAAAATTAAAAACGTCCCTACCGCAAAAATTGATTCCGGTATGGGCATTGCCTCAGTTGCAAAAAAACACGGAATGACTCTCGAACAATTCTGCGCGCTTAACGGAATAAAAAAAGATTACAAACCTCAAAAAGGCGAATATTTTTACGTTTTTCCAAATAACACCGCTAAGAAAAAACCTTCTAACACTTCTGCCGGAAATACCCCTGCCGCAAAACCTGCAAAAGAGACAACCGCACCGGAAAAACCGCTTAAAGCAGAAGAAATTGCAGACAAACTCGAAGAAGCGGCCGATGATTACCGTGGTGCCGTAGGAAAAGAGGCTTTTGATAAAGTTTTCAATCAGATTAATAAAGATAACGTAATTGATGTTGTAGAAAAATTTAAAGAGAAAAACGGCAAAAGCTTAATCAATATGATTTCGGACGAATGGAGCAGCGATAAAGAAGTACGAAAAGCCGCTATGACAAAAATTTTCGACCTTGTTGCAGATAAAACAAAAAATTCATCAAAAGAACTTAGAGATACATTTATAGACGAACTTAATGATGAATTTGATTCATGGGGTTTTGTCTCAACCAAAAAGATGGACAAAATTATTAACGGAATGATACACCCTGAAGAAGCAGAAAAACCGTCGGGCAACAAAAAAACGCGTACGGATAATACAGGAAGCAACGCGTCTCATTTGAGCGGAAAAGTCTACCCGAACGAAATTTTCTACTCAACAAACGGAGGCAAAAGTAAAGACATTACCCCTACTACAATGACAACAATAAAAGACGGTGACGGTAATTATGTAAACGCCGGTACACTGAAATCCTGGGCTCTCAGCGGAGGCAAAAGAGATAAAGGATTTAAAGATGTCAAAGACCCGTTTATTATGAGACCGCTTCCTAATTACAACACAGAAACAAAAAAAATTGAAGCTGTAACAGAAGTGCTTGAACCTACATCTGATGGTAATCTCACCGGAAAAGTTGTAGTACTAAATCCCGGTCATGGAGGTTATCAGCAAAATAACGGCTTCTTTGATGCAGGAACGGTCTTATCCGTTAAAAACGCTGAAGGTGAAGAAATGCCGATTGAAGAATGGCGTGTTGCCCAGAGCTACGTAGAAAAAATTGCGGATAATTTACGGGACCGCGGTGCACAGGTTGTTATAGTCTCAGGTGCAGTACAAAACGGCGGAATGTACGCACAAAAATATCTTGAAAACATGCTGGCAGGCAAAAAAGGTGATGATAATGTCAGAGATTTAATGGATTCCACAGATAAGTCAGACATGCTGTTTCTATCTGTTCATGTGGAATCCGTGAAAGAAAATCCAGACGCAAAAAAATGCACCGTAAGATACACAAAAGATATTGATAAAGAACTTGCCGAGAATATAAATAAACATGTAAATCAGGGGTTTATGGCATTAACGCCTACCCTTGCAAATGACAATTTATACGTAAACAGAGCAGCAAAGGGAATTACGTCATCCCTGCTCGAAATAGGCAACATAGCAAATGAGAAAATTACAAATTCACTGCTGTCCGATTACGACCAGAAAAAGTACGCAAACTGTATAGCAAATGCAATTGAAGAAACAATGCTAAACTAAAAGAGGATTAACGTGAGCGGAATAAATTTCAATTTTAATAAAGGCAGACTCCAGCAGCCACAAGACCATAAAGTAAAAGCAGGTGAAACCTTATACTCTATTGCAAAGTCAATGGGCGTTTCGGTTGACGAACTAAAAAAAGCAAACGGTCTGAAAGATAATTCGCTCTCAATCGGCCAAATTCTCCGAAAACCATCTTCTTCATCAAACAATCAGAATAACGAAATTCCCATGATGAGGGAGATTACAGATGATGAAATAACGCTTGAAAACAAAAGAAGCCGTTATATCAAAGTTACAAACCACCCTGACCATAAATTACAGAAAGGCGAACACCCCTCGACTCTTGCTCGCAAATATAATGTGGAAGAACGCACCATACTTATGATTAACGGTCTTGATAAGAAAGACGCAACTAATCTTCAAATCGGCGATGTCGTGAAAATTCCGCCTACACGAACCGCAAAAAATATAAATAATATTTCTGACGCGGCTTCTGCATTAGGAGTAAGCACCGATTTCATAAAAAAACTCAAAAGACTGGAAGACGGAACTGATGAAAATAAAAAACCGTTTCCTGATAACAAATTTCACAATACACCGTACAGAGATGATGAGGGAAATCTAACTATCGGCATAGGTCATCTCTACAAAGCAGGTGAGAAAAAAAATCTTACAAACAAAGAGGTTCTTGAACTCTTTGTAAATGATATGCTCAAAATGGAGGAAAACCTCTGGGATGTAATGGGCGGAAAGAAAAATTACGACAAACTTCCGCAGAGCATAAAAGAAGCACTTCTTGATATGACTTTCAATAAAGGAACAGCAATTATTGAAGGTACAGAAGGACTTGTCTGGGCATTGAAAAACGGAAAATATGAAGCTGCAATCTGTAAGATGACTAATAATAAATCACAAAAAGGCAGAGAAATGAGCGGTCTCAGTAAACGGAGATTGTTTGATATTTCGGTAGCTTCAAAAATGTACAAAAACAATCCGCCGCAAAGTGTTATTAACACAGCGCAGCAGGTTTATAACCGCGGAGTTGAACTTTTAAAAACAGAAAGCGCAAGTGCTTACAGAAAACTTAAAAATCCGAAAATTTCATTCTGCCAATATTTTGAAAATCAACTGGTGGGCTATAACGCCTATGCCAGAGAATACATGGGCGATAAAATAAAAACTAGAGACAGGTAACTATCTCGCCTACAATATCACCGTGAAGTGTTTTTATATTATGCTCAGCCTCAATATTTGCCCAGTGTAAATTTTTGAGGCTGTCAAGTATAACAAGTTCGCGAGCCTTCATATCACAATCGGAAATCTTGACAATCAGCCCTTCTTCTGTTTCAAGATTAACAACAATACAAAGCCCGCCTGCTCCGACTTTTGCAACAAGAGAGGCAGAATTTTCCATGACCTTTGTATCAGTTCTGTCTTCACCGCCTATTATATAAGGGTAAGACCTGAATGCCTGTGTAATTTTATCATACTTAGGATTACAAAAAAGATTAAGATACCCTTTAACCATATTTTCAAGCGGCATTGAATGGATAGGAACCCCGCAGCCGTCTTTTGTAACAGGATAATCTTTCTTTAATCCGCAGAGTTCATAAATTTTTCTTTTAATTTCTTTTTGCAAAGGATGTGAAGGCTCATCGTAGTTTTCCAAATTCCAGCCGTTCATTTTACATAATGCAAGCATCATTATATGCTTGCCAATACAATTATTGTGGTAAATACTTTCACTTCCGCCATTTAAAAGCAGTTCTTCTTTTGCGGTTTTTGAAATTGGTTTATGAAACCCGCATTTTAGATATGATTCATCAAGACAAATTTTTTTCAGCAATTCTTTTGCAGTATTAACATGAATTTTCTCTCCAGCATGAGACGCACAGCAAAGAGCTATTTCCTGTAAAGACATGTCATATCTTATATCCATTCCGTAATCTATCAAAAGTGAAGCCTGCAATGGCTTTGCACATGAACGCAGGAAAAACGGATATCCGTCAGATTCTCCGTTACTGTCAATTATATGGTGCTTATCGGCAACAATAAGATAACCGTAATGCTGCTGTTCGATAAGTCCGTCTCTGATATATTTTACTAAAACTTCAGGTTTATTCATCATTGTCCTGTTTAATTAAATGTAATAAATGTGTCATCTTGCGTTTTAAAGCATCATTCTCCTTTTCTAAAAGTCCGATTTTCGCCTCAAGTTTTTCTTTATCGGACTGTAAGAGCTCGCTTTTCGGAACAAGAGAGTAGTCAAGTATAAAGCGTTTTTTTGAATCCGCTTTTAATATAAATAAAGTCTGGACATTTTTTTCAGTTATGAATCCAAGTTCAATTAAAATCTTTCCGAATAACTTATGTTCCATTCTGTCATCGAGGTGCCTTTGCGTCATAACAGCCTGTTCAAGCTGGTCAATCGTAATTGAGCCGTTAATTTTATAATACTCTCCGGTTCTGAATTTTCCTGCAATAAAACCGCCCATTGCATAAACTTCATCACTTTCAGGTTTTTCAATATAATTTTGTTCCAGGCAGAACATAAAATTTTTAGCAACTTCTTCTACAGATAAGAAAGTATTTATAGAAATCTCCAATATACTATAGCCTTCACTGCAAAGACGCAGAAAATTATATATGTTGGTATCAAGTCCGCTTTTCCTGTCCCACAGTTCCGTTTTACCTTTAAATGTAACAGTAGGATTATAGAACGCAAAAAGATTGTCCGCATTTTTAATGATAAAGCGTTCACAATAATTTTCTCTCATATTGAGATAAAGCCTGTAATAAACAGCCTGCTTAACCCACAGCGGCAAAGCAATCAATTTTCCTATAAATAATTCAAACAAGTTCTTCTTCACAACGAGTATTATATATAAAAAACAGAATAAGCGCAATCTAATACTTTCCGGTATTGATTTATAATTATAAAAATTGTAAAATAGCCTTATGGAATAGGAGAACTTTATAATGGAAAATATACGTATGAAAAAAATTGTTATTTTTATACTGGCACTTATCGGATTTTTAACAACTATTGAACTCGCAAAAGTTTATTATGACGCAAACTTTAACCCGTATGCACTCTCAAGTTTTTGTACTGTGAATGAATTTATTGACTGTGACGGAATAGCAAGAACCACAGAATCACAATTTTTCGGAATCCCGCTTGCTTACTGGGGAATGTTTTTATATGCATTTATGTTTCTTATGCTTATTGCAGACAAACTTAAAAATATCAAATTATTTAAGTTTATGGAAGTATTCAAAAACCCGCTCGATTATATCGGAGCTCTGGGTATAATATCTTTTACTATTTCAATGATTTTACTGTGCATAAGTTTATTTGAGATTGGAAAACTATGTATCCTCTGTGCATTTACCTATATACTTAATCTTTTAATAGGACTTATTGCAATAGATTTCAAAAACGGAGGAATTATAAAATCATTTAAACAAAGTGTTACTGACTTTTTTGACGCTGTGAAAAACAAAGCATATCTTATTGCTTTTATTGCAGTTATGCTTGCCGCAGGAGCAGGTTTGACTTATACAACGGTTACTATGAAATTTGCGCCTCAGGTTAAAAATGCAAAGATGTTTAATGAATTTGTTAAACCTAAACATAACAAATATGCAGTATCAGGAAATACATTGGGAGATGAAAACGCAAAAGTGGTTTTGTATTCATATACGGATTATCGCTGCCCTATTTGTAAGGTAAATGAAAGAATGATTCATAAGCTTGCAAAAGATTTAAAAAATATAAGAATAGAACACAAAAATCTCCCGCTTGATATGGAATGTAATAAATATCTTACCCAGCCTTTCCATGAAGGTTCCTGTACAATGGCAAGGTATGCTCTGGCTGCAAAAAAACAGGGAAAATTCTGGGATATAGATAATCTTTTCTTTGAGAAACAGCCCGCTGATGAAGCAGAAATGTTAAAAATTGCAGAAGAAATCGGACTTAATGTAGAACAATTGAAAAAAGACGCTAACAGCCCTGAAATAAAGCAGGAAGTTTTAAAAGAAATTGATGAAGCTTACAAACAGGGAATTAACGCAACACCGACGTCAAAAATCGGTAATGATGTTTATGTAGGAATCAGGACATATCCTGATTTGAAAAAATGGGCAATAGAAAACGGTGCAGAAAAAAGATAAAATAATACTTCATGCCTGTTGTGCAATATGTTCGGCTTATCCCGTGTCTTATTTAATTGACGCGGGATATTCCGTTAGTGTTTATTTTTACAATCCTAATATTTATCCTGATACGGAATATCAAAAACGGCTTGAAGCAGAAAAAACTTTATGCAGGCATTTGGGCGTTGAATTAATCGAAGGAGATTATGACAGGGAAAAATTTTTGAATTGTGCGAAAGGACTTGAAAATGAACCTGAAAAAGGGAAACGCTGTATAGAATGCTTCAAATTAAGATTGGAACAAACAGCAAAACTTGCAAAAGCAAAGGGCATAAAAAATTTTACAACATCAATTGTAATCAGCCCGCATAAGAATTTTGCACTGCTATCCTCTCTTGGACAAGAAATCGCATTAAAATATGACCTGAATTATATTGGCATAGATTTTAAGAAAAAAGACGGTTTTCTTAAAACAAACAAAATAGCCAAAAGTCTTGAGCTGTACAGACAAAACTACTGCGGCTGCGAGTTCGCTCTCAGACAGATGCCGGTCAAACATGCAACATAAATTAACATTTGCTTGCCCGATATAATATCTCATGATAGTATACCGGTATAATAAACAATTTACTAATTAGGGTGTGAGGTTTGTATGAAGAGTTCAACAATCAGAAGATCAAATTTATCAAAGGAGAAGATGGCTGTGTTAGAAGCTTTATCTAAATACAAAACCGACGCTTCGGATATTACTCCGAATGTATACGTAAGACCGAGCAGAGATAAAGAACTCGATGTTTTATGGCAAAATTTTAAAATTAACCAGAAAGCCGATAAATCACCGAGCATATACCTTGCAACAGGTTTTATTGCCGGAGTTGTAACAACTCTTATTGCAGGTGCGGTAATCGGTTTATCTGCTAACGGAATTATGTCAACACAAAATATTGCAAGTGATAAAAAAGCAAATGTAAAAAATGAAAAGCTCAACTTTGTACCTGCGGCAGAACAGGCAGCAGAAGCTGTAACAGAAGAAGTTTATACCGTACAAAGCGGCGATACTATGGAAAGCATTTTAACAAGGTTCTACGGCGGATATACAAAAGAAAGAGCGTGGAAAGTTATGAATGCTAACAATATGACAAATCCGAACAAATTATCTATCGGACAAAAATTAACAATTCCAATGAATTAATAAAAACTGTAAGTATGAAAAAGCCTCCTTAAACGGAGGCTTTTTTAATGGATTTCGTTAAGTGAAAAATAAGGATACTCTGAGCCGGGGGCATATTTAAGGTATGCAGATTTAAGACCGTCGAGAAGTATCTCATTAATTTTTACCGGTTCTCCGTTCCTGATTACATTCTGCTTTTCAGTTTTTTGCAGGGTCGCAAACCCCTGACCGCCTTCTGCAATAAATGAATCAATACAGCATTTATATTTTTGCACAGGATTTATAGGATTAGAATTTTTATCAAGCAGAGGTTCATTATTAATATAAATTTGCGTTACATCGAATTTTTCAGCATAAGGATTATTTTTACCCTCTATTTTTACATTATTTGAACACTGCAAAAATCGCGGATTACTTGAACCGTGACCGTGAGTTTTTAATGCATTATCTAAAACTTCCTTTAATTGTTTTACTGATAAATCAACTGTTTTGACAGGAGTTTCGGCAATCATAGTCTTTTTAAAAAGATAATTGGTTATATAATCATTTTTTATATACGGCATAGGCTTCATAAGAAAACCTGTGGAGAAAAATGCGACATCAGAATCGGAAACTTCTTTCATATTATCGGCAAGAAAACTGCCGAGAGGACAAGGTTTTGAATACTGTTTTGTAAGATTTAAAGTACGTGGAACGATTCTATCAAGCAGTTTAGATTCATTTTCATAAGCTTTCAAACAACTTTCAAACTTCCCGACAACAGGAAGATTATTGTTTTCAATCATTTCAATATCTGCAAGTTTAGAGACACCGCCTTTTCGTATAAGATTCATTTTATACATAGAATCACTGAAAGCTTTTGGATAATAAATATTAAGAGCCTTATCGGGCATCACAAAGTCGTGGTCATGGCCTCCTATAATGAGATTTACATCAATTCCGTTGTCTTTACATAATTGAACTATCTCACGGCTTGACTCCATATAATCATGGTTAAGTATAACTACATTGTCGGGTTTTTCACGTATTATAGCTTCGCTTATGTCTCCGAAAACCTCTCTTTGTTTTCTGGGTATAATACCGTATTTAGCAGTATTAATATTATCAATACAAAAACCCGTTACAAGAGTTCTGTCACCGTCACGATTAACTACCGTATAAGGTTTAAGCCACTGAGGCCTGCGTCCGGCTGAATCAAAAACATTAGCACATACCGTATGAATTCCTTTGGCGGTAAACATTTTAACCGTATCTATCAAATAATCAAGACTCTCTTTATTAAACCCGAAGTCATTATTTCCAAGTGTCATAACCATTTCAACATCGGGTTTCACTTCCTTTAGTTTTACATAGCAGTCTCTTTCAAGCTGTCTCGGATAAATACCTTTAAAAATATCACCGCAATTTAAAAATAATACATTATTACTGTTTTTATCATCTTCAAGGATTTTTGATAAAAATGCACTTGTTTTCCTTGTTTCCTGATGAGAATCAGAGATTGCGTATATTCTAGTGATTCCGCCAAATGATACGGCTCGATTATTTATATTCAAATTCACTTTTAATCTCCGTCTATATTAAAATCGAAATATAAAAATTTTTGCATAAAATTAATCGATTTCTATTTGAATTGCACCCTGTCTGAAAATTTTCATCTCCTCACCAAACACACCGACAACAGTAGATTCAAGCCCCTTGCAGAAGCAGCCGTAATCTTCTATTACCATATCCGCAAGCCCTTCCATATTTTCTTTTGCCTGTTCGTAGGTTTTTGCGGAAGGCTGATGAGAAAGGTTTGCACTTGTTGTAGCGAGCACATGACCTGGTGTAAGTTCGCAAATTTCTTTGAAAACTTCGTTATCAGGAACGCGTATTCCGACGGTATCCAAGCCTGAGGTTATATAATCAGGAGTCATTTCAGGATTTTTTTTCACGACAAGGGTCAATGCACCCGGGAAATATTTTTTTACAAGCTTCTGCCCGATTTTCGGAATGATTTGCACATAGTTTAACAGGTGATAAGTTTCATTAGACATTAAAATCAAAGGTTTTTGCGCTTCACGTTTTTTAATTTCATAAATCTTTTTCACAGCTTTTTCTGACGAAGGAAGACATCCCAGCCCCCAAACAGTATCTGTCACATAAGCGATAACCCCGTCATTTTCCAGAACTTTTCTTATTTCATCTTTATTTTTTAGCATTAAATTTTCCTTTCAAACGGCAGATTAATTCTTCAGCATAATCCATTTTCATTAATAAATTCAATTCTACATAAACAGCAAGGCATACAAGTCCGATTAGACTTATTTTCACTAATTCAAATACATATTTAGGAAGCTCAACAAACCTGTCATAACCGATTGACATAAATCCGCAAATTATAAGAGTAACAAAACCCGCCGCACACATTTTTAAAAGATTAATAAACAGGCTCTTATAATCCATTTTCATTTTCTTAGTAATCAATACACCCAGCACAACTGCATTAAATAAAGTTACAAGAGAAGTTGAAAGTGTTATCCCTCCAATACTCATATGCATTATGTTAATAAAAAGAATATTAAAAAGAACTTTGAGCACAATTGACGAAAATGCTGTCACAAAAGGGGTTACGGAATCATTGAAAGAATAATAAACTCTTGTTATTGAATCTCTGAATACATAAGGCAGAATTGACACCGATAAAAACCATAAAGCTTCTGTAACCATAAAAGTTGCCTTTGCGTCAAACGCGCCGCGTTCAAAAACAATCCTGACTCCGTCAAGGCCCACAACGAGAATACCTATAATAATCGGAATTGCACCGAAAAACAGCACCCCTACACCCTTGTTAAAATAAGTTCTTATCCCGTCATAATCCTTATCCGCAACGAGTCTTGCAAAAATAGGGAAAAGCGGCACAAGAAATGCTGTCACAAGAATTCCTACAGGAAACTGAAAAACTCTGTTTGCATAACCAATAGCAGTCCATGCACCTTCTCTTAATGCCGAGGCAAAAAACATATCCACATAAATATGAATTTGGCCGACAGTAGAGCTTAATACGGCAGGAAAGAGAAGTTCACAGATATTTTTGTATTCAACATTGTTAAAAATATCCAGATTAGGTTTCAGCCTGAACCCGAGCTGTCTTATTTTCGGGTACTGCATAACCCACTGAAAAACAGCTCCGATTGTGGTTGCCCATGCGAGAATTGCGCCTGTATTGTCCTTGCCGTTCGCGCCCATAACCATTGCAATAATAACAAGCGACATAATTATAGGCGACAAATTCGGAAGCATAAAGTATCTGTATGTTACCAGTATTCCGTAATAAATCCCGACAATTCCGCCGATTATTAAAACAGGTGACATAATTTTTAAATGTTCTGCCGCCAGAGAAATTAATTGCGCGTCCCCTCCGGAAGCTATAATTCCCATAATCTGCGGCGCAAAAAAGTAGCATAATACCGCAAGTATTGTAAAAAAGATTATGGTAGTTGTCATAAAGGTACTGTAGAGTTTGTTTACTTCCTCTTTCGGTTTCTCATTTAGATTAGGAATAAGTTTTGAAAACACCGCAACAGTTGCACTGTGAAAAGGCCCGCCGACACCGCCCAGCAAAATTATTGCAAGGGCAGGGATTTGATAAGCATAGAAATATGCATCCGAAACCGTAGATGCACCATAGTAATTTGCTATTACCACATCACGTATAAAGCCTATTAACTTTGAAAATATCGTTACTACCGCAATTAACCAGGCTGCTTTCAGCAAGCTGGGAGTTTTATCATCACCAGATGTCGTATTTGTCATCTTTTTTCACCAATTCCACATATAGTCTCAGAGCCTTTTTAAATGCACTGTCTGCAAAGTCAGGCGAACTGAATACTATTGTATTCTTCCCATGTTTAATATATTTTGAAATATCAATTTCTGTAAATCTGTTTGCACCCAGCAATGCCGGCGGTAAATCAAATGTATGCATTTCACCGTTTATATCGGCCATTAACTTAGTTACATAATATTTATTATCAATAACAATTTTTGCTTTTTTGTAAGGAGCATAAAAGTGTTGTGCAACCATTAGCTGAGAAGGGTCTGACGAAATTATAACAGGTTTTGTGCCTAGGGTTACGCCCGTATAGTAGTGCTGGAGAATTTTATCATAAGACAGATGAAGTTCATTTCCCATAAAACCTGCCCCGTATTGGCTCATTCCTACACCATGCCCGAAGCCTCCGCCATAAGCTTTTACGGAAATCAGGTTATTGCTTTCATCTTTTTGGTTTTCAAAAACAACATTAGCACTCGGGAGAGCTTTTCCGCCGTTTTTGAGCAAACGTCTTATAACAAGTTCTTTGTAAACTTTGTAAGTCTGTGAATTAGTCACGATTTCCATTTCAATAATCTTGCCGGAATCCCCGCGGCGCAAAACACGAAGTTCAAGAACGTCATCAAGCTTATCGCCTTTATTAAAAGCAGGAAAAACAAACCCCGTTGCAGACTGAGCAGCAAGATTATCCTGCAAAGTTTTCTGCAATTCCTCGACAGTCCACTCTCTTGTCCAGCGGAAATAAGGAGAGCGCATATCATAAGCAGTAGGTTTTGATTTGTAATACTCGGCCGCAGCCTCCTCGGTATTTAAAGGAGTCTGGGTCAAAATATCAGGCCGTGCTTTAAGATAAGGTTTATCTTTTGAAGGAAATTCTTTTGTTGTCGGGTCTGAAAAAGCATTCGCAAAATCTTCCGTGTATCCGCCCGCAGTAGAAGAATATTGAGCGAGTATCAAATCCCAATCATAAAGAGCAACTGTACCTTCAGTCTCTTTGACGGCCTGATTTGAAAGAGGTTTTTCGGTATTTGCCCCAAAATAAACCTGACTTGCCACCGAGTCGACAACGTCATAATTAGGTGAAGATTTTACCCGCGGGGAAAGAACATAATTTCTTGCAGCAACACTTTGAGCCTTTAAAGCTTCCAACCCGAAATGAACAGGCATTTCATTTGGTACAACCCCTTTCAGGTAATCTTCTACTTCAATAAGATTAACCAGATTAAAATATCCTGACTTAGCATTAGCAATCTCAAACACGCCATGATAAAGAGCCTGTCGGCCAGCACGTTTTAAACCTTTCACTCCAAGAAGTCCGTCAGGACAAAGAATCCTGATTTTCCCGTAAATATTTGCGATAACTGTTCCGTCGTCTTCAGTAAGAGAATAGCCGCCGTCAGAGTTAAGTTTGATATTCAAATTAGTATTTGCAGGCATTTTTTCGATAACTCTGTCATTATCGCAAATCATAATTTCAGAAGTCCCGAATACTCCGATTTTATTGTAAACATAAGTTTTGAAACCCGTATCACCTATACCTACACGCACCACCTGTGAAGACGGAGTACGCGAAGCCTGTTTCAATTCGGCTTCCTGAGCAATTTTAAGCGTCTGAACCGGTATAGGCGAAGAAAAAGCATTTACCGGTAAAACTGCCAGTAAAATTACAACAAAAGCATATGAAAATGATTTAATTATCTTATTTCCCAAACGGTACCTTCTTTTGAATCCTTTAGAATTATATTTTCCTCATCAAGCGCAATTCTGATTTTATCGGCAATATCCCAATTTTTGGCGTCGCGTGCCTCTTTGCGGTAAGCTATAAGTTCTTCCATTGACGCAAAGTCTTTGCCGAGTTTTTCTGAAACATGTTTAACTGCCGCATTTAGTTCTTCTTCGGACAGGGTTGCTTTTTCAAACGAAAAGCCGAGAACTTCTGCCAGTTTATATAAAATCGTAAATGCATCCTTTTCGTCTTTATTTGCTTTATTGGCAAGCTCAAAGAGAACTGCAAGCGCTTTTGAGGTGTTCAAATCATCATCCATAGCTTCAACAAATTTTGCGTATTCTTCTGCTTTGGTAATATCCAAATCTTCATTAATTTTTGTACGTTTCGCATTAAGCATTCTCTTAACACCGGCCTGGGCAGATGATAGTGCTTCATCTGAAAATTCAACAGGCATTCTGTAATGGTTTGTAAGGATAAAGAAACGAATTGTATTGGCATCGTATTTTTTTAGCAAATCATCAATTGTCAAAAAATTACCGAGAGATTTTGACATTTTTTCTTTATTAATAGTCACAAAACCGTTATGAAGCCAGTAATTTACAAACTTACAGCCGTTCGCGCATTCTGATTGTGCAATCTCATTTTCATGGTGAGGGAAGATTAAGTCAGCACCGCCCGCGTGAATATCAATAGTTTTCCCGAGATATTTACGGCTCATTGCAGAACACTCTATGTGCCAGCCCGGACGGCCTACACCCCATGGGCTTTTATAGCCGAACTTTTCGTCTTTTTTCCAGAGTGCAAAATCGAGAGGGTCTTCTTTATGCTCGCCGATTTCTATTCTGGCACCGCTTTCAAGCTGGTCTATCGGCTGTTTTGAAAGATAGCCGTATTGAGGGAACTTCTTAACCCGGAAATAAACATCTCCGTCAGCTTCGTAAGCATAACCGTTTTTGATTAAATCTTTCACAATAGAAATCATTTCGCCGAGAGTTTTAGTAGCGAAAGGTTCAATGTCCGGTTTTAAAGTATTCAAAGCCTTCATTGAATTTTCAAACTGCTTATACCAGTATTGAGAGACTTGTTCAGGAGTTTTGTTTTCTTTTTCGGCTTTTTTAAGAATTTTGTCATCAACATCGGTAACATTACGGCAATAAGTAACGTCATAACCCTTAAACTTCAAGTATCTGTACAAAACATCCCATGTAATATAACATCTTGCGTGGCCGAGGTGAGCGAAATCGTAAACAGTCGGGCCGCAAACGTACATTTTAACTTTATTTCCGTCAATAGGAGTAAATTCCTCTGTTTTATTAGTATAAGAATTATGTAATTTCATCAAATCATCCCTCATCTTACTGCCACAAATTTTTCAACAAATCTACTCAAGCGTGGCAGTTAATTTCATATTAATTTTAACACAAAAATACAATCTAAAAACAGGATTGAAATTAAAAGAGAAAAAGTATATAATAGATAATATGACTATAAAAGGAGGCAATATGATTTTTAAACTCTCTAAAACTCTTGTCCTGTCTGATTTCCCTTTGAGGGGGGGGGGGCAATTCTAACAATTATAAGGCATTTACATTAGCGGAAGTCCTGATTACATTAGGAGTAATCGGAATAGTATCGGCAATGACGTTACCTGTATTAAATCAGGCAGTAAATAAGAAAGTAAGAGCAGAACAAATACGAACAGTCAAGTATAAGTTTACGAAAGCAACAGAAAAAATGGCAAGTTTAGGCTTAATAGGCCCCTATGACAGTACAGCGGCCTTTGTGGCTGAACTACAGAAGCATTTAAAAATAGCAAAAGTATGTCCATCTAGTAAATTAAGAGACTGCTGGCCGTATGACACAATAACGTTACTGGACGGTAAAGAATATGAAATAACGAAACTTCAAACGGGCAAACAATTTCAAATGAAGGACAGCGACACCGCGGATTACAGCAGTCCGAACATTGGGATAATAACAGGCGACGGCACTCCAATGATACTAAGTTACAACACCAAATGTGAAGCCTTAGACCCTGTAAAGACCTACGGCTGGGCCACAGAAGATAACAAACCTGTATCTAATGCAACGTCAAATTGTGTAGCGGCAGTGTTTGAGATAAACGGAAGTAAGAAACCAAACAAACAAAACGAAGATGTAGCGCTATTCAACGCGAATGGTTTGGGAAGCAGTTGTGCAATCGAACTGGATAACGGCAAATGTTTTACAGCGGCATTTACGCCAACGCCGTTAACGAAAGCAGAGTGCGAAGCAATAAAAGACGATTTAGGCATAAAAGACTGCTATTATGATAATGATTACTGGGCGGGTGCAGTGAAGCAATGCGGTGGAGTGCAAAACATGCCAACGGGCTCAGATTTAACAAAAATAGCCCAAGCAATATACAAAGGAAACCCAAGTATACACAGCAGTGGGACAACAAGCGGTTTAACCTATGAGTCAGGAACCGCAACTTCTCTAGGTCTTCCAGAGCCCAGCTTCTACTTGTGGTCGGGTCAGGAGATCTCGAAGTACGGCGCATACTACCGTTACTTCCACCCTGCTAGCACGTACTCCTACAACTACAGCTACCGCAACAGTAGCGGCAGACAGGCGATTTGTCTAGGTGATTAATTATTTAATCATTCAGTCATTTAGCGCGCCGTTTCAGCGGAGAAAAGCGACTTAAAAAAGAGATGATTTAACAATCATCTCTTTTTTAGTTAAAACATTTCTCTGAGCTCCTGCGGAGATTTGCCAAGTGCCTCTGCCAAATCTTTTTCACTGATATTTATAAATCTGGTTCCGTCAGGGCCCATCGGGGCTTTACAGTTTAAATCAGTTCCGCCGCCTATAATATTATCCATTACCATTTCAGGCGAAAGTCCCATTTTTTTACAAAAATCATTCAAGGTTTCATTATCGCCTACTTTGAAGTTATAACTGTTGCTTAAATTTAAAAAACTTTTTTTATAAGAGACATTACCGTCTTTCATTGCGTTTGTAAAATATTCATTACCGTCTTCGTTAACAGCTTTGCCGCCATTGGAACCATTATATCCATTGCCGAATACACTGTTTATTTTTGTCTCTTGCACATTGCCGGACACGTTATCTTTTTTCCCGAACGGGTTAACGGCGTTCACACCATTTACTTCTAAAGACATAATAGCTCTCCTTGTTTTATATAAGTTCTCTTACTTATATAAAAACTTCCAGAGTTAACCGATTTCAGTGAAGCATAAATTTCGTTACAAACTTAACAATCTTCTAAAAGCATTAAAATATTATTTACAGGTTCAATCAAATCTTCAACAGCGCATTCTTCATCCAATTCAAGCGTAATTGTCGGAATTTTCCGCTCTACACCGGAATATGTGCCGAAACTTCCGGGGGTTGGATAGCCAATAGAAGCCTCAACAGGGTAGTTAATAATTTGCGAAATTTTCTCACAAATTTCTTTTGCGTCTCCGTCGTAATTTACAACTTTAAAAGGTGCATGAAGCGTCAATATAATTTTCGGGGAATACTTTTCAATTACTGAAATCACAAATTGTGTCTCAACTTCGCTTGCAGGTTTTTTACCGCCAAAAAATTCATTTTTTTCTGTTAATTCCCAATTTTCTGTCGGGAAATTACGGTTCAAATCAACACCGTTAGAATTTGTGCGAACTCCCAGAGCCAGACCGTCAGGATTAAGGCAAGGGATAAAGAGCAAATTACTGTCATGTTTTTTCAGATAATTTTCGATTAAGTATTTTCCCTGCGGCTCGTCTCCGTGAAAAACCCCGATAACAAGAATATTTTTAGCGGACTCGCCGCCTTTCAGTATAATTTCTCTCCCTTGTGCGGATTTAGTTTTTTCAAGAATTTTCATCAATTAAAAAGTGCCTCAATAAATTCTTCGGAATTAAAATCTTTCAAATCTTCCATTTTTTCGCCAACACCTACAAGCTTTACCGGAAGCTTCAACTCTTTAGCAACAGCAATAACAATTGCACCTTTTGCAGAGCCGTCGAGTTTTGTAAGTGCAGCGGACGTAAGATTTACGGCCTCTGTGAAAACTTTAGCTTGCTGTAAACCGTTCTGGCCCGTGTTTGCATCTAAAACAAGCATACATTCTCTAAGGCTTTCCGGTGCATTTTTGTCTATTACTGATTTAATCTTTGAGAGTTCTTCCATTAGATTAAATTTATTCTGCAAACGCCCTGCCGTATCAACGAGTATTACGTCATAATTTTCGTTTTTCGCCTTCTGGACAGCCTCATAAACAACCGATGCAGGGTCGGCTTTATCTCTGCGGACAATATCAGCACCGGCACGTTTTGACCAGATGTCAAGCTGTTCCTCTGCCGCCGCACGAAAAGTATCTCCTGCGGCTATTAGAACTCTCTTTCCTTCGTTTTTAAATTTGTAAGCAAGTTTTCCTATTAAAGTTGTTTTACCGACTCCGTTCACGCCCGTTATAAAATAAATATTCAAGGCATTGTCCAGATACTTTAACTCATTGCTTCCTGCATTTTCAAGTGTTTTCAAAAACTCTGTTTTAAGATAATTTTTAACATCAGAAGGCTTAATTTTAGTCTGGTCACGGAGATTATCGACAAGCTCAGCCGCATAATTTACGCCCAAATCTGCACTAATCAGCATATCTTCCATATCATCCAGAACAAATTCGGAAAATTCTTCTTCCTGCTCAACAGAATTAACTACGTTTCCGACTAAAGCCTGTGCGGTATTTGACACAGCCTGCTTTAAATTATTAAAGCCGTCAGAGAAAAATTTAAACATTACTGAAGTCCGTTTTCAACAATTACCTTTGCAAGAATTCCGTTAATAAATGATGAACTGTCATCAGTTGAATATTTTTTAGCCAGTTCAAGTGCTTCGTCTACAACAACTTTCATAGGTGCATCTTTTATGTATAAAAGTTCAACGATTGCAATTCTCAGGATATCTTTATCCATTTTTACAAGCCGCTGCAAATCCCAGTTTTTTGCGTGTTTCTGGATAATATCGTCAACTTCTTTGTGGTGTTTTTGAAAAGCTTCTGCAATTTCGATTGCGTATTCTTTTACTTCATTTTGTGAATCAAGCGTAGTAAATTCCGCAATTTCCAGTGCAAGCATTGCCTTTTCGGCAATATCAATCATTTCATTAATTCTACCGGTCATATCAGAAGTCATTGGAAGCGGAACAGGAATATTTGCAACACCTATAGGTCTGTTAAGATTTGTTTCATGCTCTGCTTCATAAGTATCAATTTTATCACGCATATCAATCAGGGAACCCAAAGCAATCTTTAATTCATCGCTTGCATTACCTGTCAATATTCTTACGGATTTCAAAATAATATCTTCTAAATCATCTTTGGAGTAGTTTGTAATTTTTTTATCAAATTGAGAAAAAAGTATAAATGCTAATTCTCTTGCTGCTCTGCGGGCTTGCATAAATTTACCTCATAAATTGTATCTACAAGGGAATGCTAACATGAAAAAATTTACAGTACAAGAAAATTTTTAGCCCGATAAATATAGGATTGAAATTAAAAGAGAAAAAGTATATAATAGGTAATATGACTATAAAAGGAGGCAATATGATTTTTAAACTCTCTAAAACTCTTGTCCTGTCTGATTTCCCTTTGAGGGGGGGGGGGCAATTCTAACAATTATAAGGCATTTACATTAGCGGAAGTCCTGATTACATTAGGTGTAATAGGAATAGTAGCGGCAATGACGTTACCTGTATTAAATCAGGCGATAAATAAGAAAGTAAGAGCAGAACAGATAAGAACAGTCAAGTATAAGTTCACCAAAGCAACAGAAAAAATGGCAAGTTTGGGTTTAATCGGGCCCTATGACAGTACAGCGTCGTTTGTGGCAGAGTTGCAGAAGCATTTAAAAATAGCAAAGGTATGTCCGTCGAGTAAATTAAGAGACTGCTGGCCGTATGACACAATAACTTTACTGGACGGTAAAGAATATGAAGTAACGAAACTTCAAACCGGCAAACAGTTTCAAATGAAGGACAGCGACACCGCGGATTACAGCAGTCCTAACATTGGCATAATAACAGGCGACGGAACTCCAATGATACTAAGTTACAATACAAAGTGTGAAGCCTTAGACCCTGTAAAGACCTACGGTTGGGCCACAGAAGACAACAAACCTGTATCCAACGCAACGTCAAATTGTGTAGCGGCGGTATTTGAGATAAACGGGAGTAAAAAACCAAACAAACAAAACGAAGATGTAGCCCTTTTCAATGCAAATGGCCTTGGTTCAAGTTGTGCAATTGAACTGGATGGCGGCAAATGTTTTACAGCGGCATTTACGCCAACGCCGTTAACAAAAGCAGAATGTGAAGCGCAAAAAGACGATTTAGGAATAAAATATTGCGGTTATGACAAAGATTATTGGGCAGGAGCCGTAAAACAGTGTGGCGGAGTAAATAACATGCCAACAAGGGCCGACCTCGTCAAAATAGCTCAAGCAATATACAAAGGAAACCCGAGTATAAGCAGCAGCGGGACAACATACGTAACATATGAGCTGGGCATAGCAACCTCTTTAGGTCTTCCAGAGCCCGACTTCTACTTGTGGTCGGGTGAGGAGAACTCGAAGGACGGCGCATACATCCGATACTTCACCCCTGCTTACACGAACTACTTCAGCACCTACCGCGACCTTAACGGCAGGCAGGCGATTTGTCTGGGGGATTAGTTTGAGCGGCACCAAGCCGCTCCCTTTAAACTAAATCAGCCGCGCGATATGAACTTCTTACAAGAGGTCCTATCTGGTAGTGTTTAAAACCGATTTTAGCCGCAAGTATCTTTAATTCTTCATATTCTTCAGGTTTATAATACTTTTGAACCGGAAGGTGTTCTTTTGACGGCTGAATGTACTGACCGATTGTCACTATATCAACACCCGCCTGTTTTAAATCTTTTAAAGTTTCTTCAATTTGTTCAATAGTTTCGCCCAGACCTATCATAAAACCTGATTTTGTTGTGAGTTTGCCTATATCTTTAATATATTTAAGAACTTTCAATGATGTTTCGTAATTTCCCTGAGGACGCGCGGTTTTGAATATTTCTTTTGCTGTTTCTATATTATGATTAAACACATCGGGACTGGCTTTTATTATTGTGTCAAGCGAACTTTTTAAACCCTTAAAATCAGGTGTAAGAATTTCTATTTTCACCTCCGGTGTAAGTTCGCGAATTTTTTCAATACATTTTTTAAAATGTTCTGCTCCTCCGTCCGGCAAATCATCACGTGTCACAGAGGTTATTACCGCATATTTTAAACCCAAATCCCGCACGGCTTCCGCCACATGTAAAGGTTCGGTTTCATCAAGCGGTTTCGGTCTTGCACATGAAATATTGCAGTAACGGCAATTTCTCGTACAAGCATTTCCCATTATCAAAAATGTTGCCGTGTTCTTTGTGTAACATTCATTTTTATTCGGACAGCGTGCATTTTCGCAAACGGTATTCAAACATCTGTTTTTCAGGGTTTTTCTAACCTTTCGTGTTGCGTCCGTGTCTATAATCGGTCTTTTTAAGTATTCAGGCAATCTTTCTCGCATAAATTTATTATACAATAATTATTACAGATATTGAAAATTTCTAAAAATATATTTATAATATAATTCAAAAAGGAGTACTCAAAATGAAAAATATAGCAATTTTATTATGTTTGTTAGGATTTGCATCTTCAGCCTTTGCCGCAGGCACGGAAATCATTATGCCGGAAGGAGGATTTCAGGCTCTTGACAATCCTGTTATGACGGAATCCGAATACAAAGAAAGTCTCCGTCACGGCAAAAAATCTAAAACAATGGTTGAACCTCAGGAAACGAAAACTTACGAAAAAAAAGTGAAATTCGGGTCTCAAAATCTTAACTCTCCTAATGCTTACTGGAATCATGGCAGAGTTAATTTCGGTACAGGAAATTTCGGCAACGGTGCTGCCGGTATGAACCGCTGGTAACTACAGCTTAAACAAGCATTCATAGATTCCTTCCGAATAGGTAGGATGAGCAAAACATATCTCTTTCAGCTTGCTGACAGAGATATTGTTTTGTATGGCGATTAATATTTCCTGAATCATTGCCGAAGCCTCTTTTGAGACAATATGTGCACCGACAATTTTATCATCCTGGGAAAGAATTTTTATAAAGCCCTCTGTCGAATTATCACAGTGAGACTTTCCCAGTGCAGAAATTAGAAGTACAGCCTTTTTATAAGTTCCTTCTTCCAAATCCTGTTCACGTTTTCCGGCCCAGGCAATCTCAGGATTACCGTAAATTACAGACGGTACAAGATTTTTGTCTAACGCAATTCCGTCAATATGTTCTATCGCCTGTTTTGAGGCGTAATGCGCAAGCTGAATCGCACCGCAAACATCTCCGATAAATGTAATTCCGTCGATTTTTGAGATTTCACATGCCTGTCTGCCGATTGCGACAAGAACACATTCCGGCTCTAGTATTTCGCCGTTTGTCAGATAAACCTTTTCATTTTCAATTTTCTCAATCCCAATACCTTTGAAAAATTTTATTTTTTTAGTCTTGAAAATCCTTTCCACACGTTTTGAAACTTCGATATCCGCAAGCGGCAAGAGATTTTCAGCAAGCTCCACAACGGTAACTTCAACACCGAATGCGGCAAAAATTCTCGACCACTCAATGCCAATAGCTCCAGAACCTGCAATAACTATACTTTTTGGCAATTTTTCAAGATTTAAAACATCATCGGAATTTAAAATAAATTTACCGTCAACTTCTATTCCTTTGAAGTTACGCGGTTCAGCACCCGCTGCAACAATGACGTCTTTGCATTCATAAACTTCTCCGGCTGCCTCAATTTTGTTTGCCGAAACAATTTTTGCCTCAGCTTTAACAACATTGACCTTTGCATTTTTCAAAGAAAGTTCCAGATTTTTACGAAGTCTTTCTACAATCTGATTTTTATGTTCTATAATTTTTGCAAAATTAAAACTGACATTTTCCGCTGAAATCCCAAGAGAATCACAGCACTGTAATTCTTCGTAAACCTGCGCGGAATGCAAAATGGCTTTAGTTGGAATACAGCCCTTATTAAGACAAACCCCTCCGACCTTATCTTTTTCAAACATCACAACAGAAAAACCCTTTGCCGCAGCATGAAAAGCAGCGGTATAACCCGCAGGCCCGCTTCCTATTATTCCTATATCATAAATATGTTCCATCAGAGCCCTCCGGAATTATCTTGTGTAAACTCTCGGCAGACGAACTTTTAACCTACATGTAAGTTCATAATTGATAGTACCGAGTATTTCAGCCCAGTTGTCCACTGTATTTTTATCATCAATAAGTGTAATAATATCCCCGACCTGAGCATCAACACCGGTTATATCAAACATCATCTGATCCATTGTAATATTTCCGACCTGAGGAATTTGTTTTCCGTTAAGAGTTCCATAAATTTTATTTGACAGACATCTTGAAACTCCGTCAGCATATCCTACAGGAATTGTCGCAATCTTTCTGTCGCCGTGTGCTATAAATTTATGTCCGTAACTTACACCCTCACCGTCTTTTGCAGTATGTATGTTAACTATTCTGCCCTTTAATGACATTACCGGTTTTAAATCCGGACGGAAACATTGTCCATCCGGCATATCTGTCCATAATCCATACAGAGCAATTCCCACACGGCGCATGTTTGAAGCAGGAATATCATAACACATTGTACCTACAGTATTTTGAATATGTAATAACAGACCTGTGGTGTCAATTTGTGAAATAACCTTATTCCATTTATCAATTTGAACCTGAGTTTTGTTTCTGTCCTCCGCATTTGCAAAATGTGTAAAGATTCCCTGTAAATTCAAATAATCCGCAGTCTGAGCGTTCTTTATAAAATCAACTGCTTCTTCTGACGAAACACCTATTCTATTCATACCGGTATCGAGTTTTATGTGAACTTTTGGTTTAATGCCGGTTCGTTCATAAGCATTTTTGCAGGCGGCTAAATGCTCTTTTGAAAATATTGAAATTGCCAGATCAGCATTAACAGCACTTTCAACAGCCCATACCGGAACAGCTCCAAGAACTAGAATGTCACAGGAAATTTTTGCATTTCTTAAATCAACACCTTCGTCAATCGAAGCAACCCCGAGCATATCAAACCCCGAAGCCAGAAGCGTTGGTGCAAGCATAACCGACCCGTGCCCGTATGCATCGGCTTTTACCACTGCTAAAAGCTTTGTATCTGACGGAACATTTTTTCTTATTTCTTTTGCATTATGTGCAAGATGTTCTATATTAACTTCTACCCATGAATCTCTGTGAATATTTACTTTTGTTTGTCTTATATTTTTCATAGCGTAAATATTATATAACAGAAATTATCGGCGGGCAATTTATTTACGGCAGATTATTCCAGTAATCAGAATCAGTAAGTGCTTTATTTGTACAAGCAATGCCATTATACTTTGATGTTGATGATGTCGAACAGAATTTGTCAGAATCATAAGCTGTACCTTCAGCACCCATAGGAAGCATTTTACCGTTATTCATAAGCTGGAAAGTAAATAAATCATGCCCCCATAGATTCGGCCCTTTGTACATTCCGTTAACATCTATGGAAATATATGTAACAGTTTCATTTCCCATATAAATAGTCATTCCGTTTCGAAGAAGAAATTGTCCGTTATCCATTAAGTTTCCTGCCACTTTAGCTCTCTTATTATAAGTTTTGTAATCGGCAAAATCGAATCCTATAGATGTTCCATTCTCATCCGATTCGTCTTGCCGAATAATTAAACACCCGTCATTGCATGCTTTTGCGGAAACCAGATATTTATCAAAAACTGGAGCAAATTTATGAGTAGCATAAGTCTCAGGAGTAATCGGCTGTCCCTCTCCGTATTCCATTAACTGCATAACCTGACTTATAAGTGAATAACCCTTTTGTAAACCTACCTGTAATTCCTTTGTTTGTTTCTTAGTAATTAATGATGGTAATGTAATTGCGGCAACAATTCCAATAATACCAAGAGTAATTAATACTTCTGCCAGGGTAAAACCCCATTTTGGCTTAAAACTATCGAGCCCCCCCCCCCGAAATCCACGCTATTCTTGCTTTTTGCATTTTATCCTCCTTTATAAACTTTGTATTAACATACTCATTATATCATATAATTTAATAAAAATAAATAAATTGTCATTATCACAAATTTCATTTATAATTTTTTTAATGGAAATGTGAGGTGAATATGAATTTAGAACATATAAAAAAAGTTGATTCTGTTGTTGCAGAACAAATTGAAATGGAATTAAAAAGACAACAGGAAACCATAGAACTGATTGCAAGTGAAAACATTACGTCTCAAGCTGTAATGGAAGCCGCAGGAAGTGTTTTGACAAACAAATATGCTGAAGGTAAACCTCACAAAAGATTTTATAACGGATGCGAACATGTAGATATTATTGAAGAAATCGCCCAAAAACGCGCGTGTGAACTTTTCGGAATGGAGCATGCCAATGTCCAGCCTCACAGCGGAGCACAGGCAAATATGGCCGTTTTTATGTATTGCTTAAAACCGGGTGATAAGGTTCTCGGTATGGATTTATCCAACGGCGGCCACCTCTCTCACGGTTCTCCGGTTAATTTTTCGGGATTATATTTTGATGTTAAAAGCTACGGAGTAGACGAAAACGGAAATATAGATTATGACGATGTGCGCAAAAAAGCTCTGGAAAATAAACCTAAACTTATTATCTGCGGGGCTAGCAATTACTCTAAAATAATAGATTTCAAAAAATTCCGTGAAATTGCAGATGAAGCAGGGGCTTATCTTTTAGCAGATATCGCACATATTGCAGGTCTGGTTGTAGCAGGTTTACACCCGTCACCTGCACCATATGCCGATTTTGTTACAACAACAACTCATAAATCACTGCGCGGCCCGCGCGGCGGAATTACAATGTGCAAAGCAGAACACGCTGCCGGCATTGATAAAGCAATATTTCCCGGTATGCAGGGGGGGCCTCTGGAACATATTATTGCTGCAAAAGCCGTTGCCCTATTGGAAGCCTCTAAACCTGAGTTCAAAGAATATGCAAAACAAATTATTAAGAATGCTCAGGCTCTGGCGCAAGGACTTATGGACGAAGGAATGGATATTGTCGGAGGTATGACAGAAAATCATCTTATGACACTTGATTTAAGAAGAACCGGCAAAACCGGTAAAGATATGGCTAACGTTCTGGAAAAAGTAGGAATTACTGCTAACAAAAATACCGTTCCGAACGACCCTCAAAGTCCGTTTGTAACTTCCGGCATCCGACTCGGCACTCCTGCTGTTACAACAAGAGGTTTTAAAGAAGATGATATGGTTGAAGTTGCCAAAATTATTGCTTCAGCAATTTTTGCTTCTGATAACGAACAGGCTCTGCAAAATCTCAGAGAACGCTCTTTGAAACTCTGTAAGAAATATCCGCTTTATCAGGATTAGTTTTAAGAATACATTTTCAAAGTTCTTTCAATATTCTTGTTAATAACTCCTTTTATGGAGTCATATTCTGTTTGCAAAGCATTGTGTTCTGTGTCTAAGCGTTTCAGAATATTGTCATATTGTTTGTCTTTTGCTTCGATATCTCGCACTGTCTGCTGGTATTTTACCTCAGCTTTTGTAATAGCAGCTTCATTTTCTTGTTCGGTTATATCAGTTGCGTTTGTGTAGATTATTGATGTCCATGTTACATCAGCCAGACCAGTTCCGTCTTCGGTAGGTTCTGTATAATTTACACGCTCCAACGTTACATAACCGTTCTCAAGTGCATATTTCAACCATTTTTCACTGTTCATCAAACCGTCTTCCAATACCGTCCACAACAGTTTCCCGTTTTCTGTCAGCCCTGTTTCTGGAGTCTTTGCATCATCATCCAATGGTTTATCTTCGCCGTTTGCATGTTCCGGATGCACGCCGTTTTCTACTCCCTCCAGATCTACTTTGTCTTCGCTTGGGCCGTTCATTCGGTGCCAAAGGTTTACGTACCACTGACCCTGATCTTTGTCATTGTATACTATTACCTGCTCCGTTATTATTGGATCTATCTTATTGAATTCTTCTATTTCTTCGGCTACTTGTTCTTCCCATTCTTTGTGCGCTTTCTCCCACGCCTCTACGTCCGGAACCGTCTTAATCTCTGTACCCATCTGTTTCAAATCGTGTTCAATAAAATAGAAAAATTTCTGAAGGGATTCAGGGGAAGCTTGCCCGCCATATGAGTCACCAATAATATATTCATCATGGACTTCCCAAAGCAAGTCAACTGCTCTTTGATAAATTGTCATATTAGAATCTGAAGCCGGTCCTCCGGCAGTAACTGTTGCATTTTGGCTGCCATAAGTAACATCAACCGTTTCGGTACCGCCTTCAATTACATCTCCCGAGCAATGCGCATTTTTAATCATTTCATGTATAGAATCCCAATCTGCCTGGTTTTGATGTTGAGCGGTATTCCAGCACCAGGTGTTACCATGCTCGTCACAACTTCCTTCGTATATAGTAAATTCGTGGCCGTCACTTGTCGTATGCTTGCCAGGGCCTATTAAGTCTGATAATACATGCATATAACAATTTTGGTGACCAGAAACACCGTCAATTGTATTACCCAAACAGCCACCTGAATTAGTAACAGCCTCATAAATCTCATTACTTGCGGAAGGAACTTCTTCTATCTTATTAAAATCTTTTTGCTGCGGCTCTTTTGCTATTAAACCTCCGAGGGTTCCCGTTCCGTTCGTTACCCAGTTCTTCCAGTCTGAACCCCAGATTGATGTCGCTTTATCTATATATGCAGGGTTGTCTTTTTCTTGCTCATCTACTTTCGCTACGCCGTATTTTTCAAGAAATTCGCCCATTGTTGCACTGTTTAAATAATTATTGGCATCTGTTTCCGATACCATTATCTGACCGTCGGTGTTTATTATTCCATATTGGTTTTTCAATATCCCGTATTGGGTTAGGCTTGTTCCTGTCAACTTTTGAATTGTTTTATTTCCGTCTGCATCGTATGTTGAAAACATTAGCTGTGTTTCGTTTAATGCATCCAAATATTCAGAGCTTGCTTCACTTGTTTTGCTCGCCAGTGACATTTTCGCAGTAGTCAGAGTCTGAGTTCTGAGTTCGTTGTCGGAGAGTCTTGCTGTAATACTTAATAATCTTGCCTGTGATGCCGAAAGTCCCATATTATCCCTTTCCTTTTTTAATTCTTATAATGTGACTATCGGCACATGCCTCAAAAGCTTTACAGTACGCCCATCCATCCTATCCTATCCTATCCTATCAGGCATTATAACTGGGTTTCAGCCTATTTTAAATTCATCTTTACATTTTGTAACATTTGATATATTGTTAAGGTTTCTTAATTTTTGTGATATTATATAATGCATAAAGGTAAGTAAAGAAGATGATTATTAAATTAACTCATGCACACATTATAGGAACAATAATTGCTTATATATTCGGAGTATTTCTTGTACCGCTTGTAATAAATTTTTCCAAAAAAGAAGGACTTGTAGATTTGCCTAATGAAAGGAAAATCCACACAACTCCTATCTCAAGAATTGGCGGTGTAGCAATATGGACAAGCACTATGTTAACATTCCTTTGTCTGGTTTTTCTCAGCTATTACCCTTACGGAAGCCTTTTATCAGGAATTCTTCTCGGAAGTTCTTTAATGTTTCTTCTCGGACTGGTTGATGATATTTACAATCTAGATGCAAAATTCAAATTGTTTATACAGCTTTCAATTGCCACTCTGGTATACCTTTTAGGCGTACAAATCAATACAATACCATTTTTTGGCGGAATTGATTTAGGTTTCTGGTCATATCCGATAACTCTGCTCTGGATAGTCGGTATCAGCAATGCTTTAAACTTTATTGACGGTGTTGACGGACTTGCGGGTTCTGTTACAACCGTAAACGCTATTACACTTGCAATAATCGCTGTTGCTATGACCCCTCCGAATCCTATTATTGCTCTTGTTGGATTTATTCTGGCAGGTTCCATGCTTGCTTTTTTAACATATAACTTTAATCCTGCAAAAATATTTATGGGTGACAGCGGAGCATTATTTTCAGGATTTCTTCTTGCAACAATATCTATTACAGGCGTCATGAAAGCTGCTACATTTGCAATTCTGCTTCCGTTCGTAGTTCTGGCTGTGCCTATTATGGATATCACATACTCATCATTACGACGAATTTCAAAAGGTAAATCACCTTTTGTAGCAGATGCTGAACACATTCACCATAAGCTTTTGCATGCCGGTTTTTCACAAAAGAAAACCGTCGTAATCCTCACTTCAGTTGCAATCATTGCAGGAGCTCTGGCTTCCCTGCTTATGGGACAAAATACCATTAAACACTATTTTACCTATATTATAATTATTGTAATTGTTATGTTGTTACTTAACTTCATCAAGGTATTGACAAAAAAATAATATCATGTTATCATACTTGATGGATTTGATTACTCAGTTTTAGGTAGTTTATTTAGGATATAATTATTTAAAATATTTAAGTGCAAATTCACCTATAAACACTTCGATTGAGACTTTCTCAAAAAGTCTTAATGAGCAGGTGTGATTATCGAGGTACTTAGTTAAGTAAGGGTTTATTAACTATGAAAGCACAAACTGTAGATTCAAATAGAAATAATTTTTCTAATATTGTAAAAGCAACTGCTATCGGCGGAGCTGCCGGTTATCTGGGCAAATTATGGTATCCTTTGACTTCTGACGAAATGGATGAAGAATTTAAAGGTGCTATGGATATTATCAAAAAAGAATCCAGAAAAGCAAAAAATAAAGCTATTGAAGATATTAGAAAGATTCCTCAAAAAACTCTTGCTCAAGATACGTTTATTAAAATTGTAGACTCGAACAAGGCTTTGTTAGAGACTAATCCTCAGGCAAATGTTCAAAAAAATACTTTCCGTATGCTTTCAAAAGCCGGTTTAAATGAAACTGAAAAAATTCAATATAAAAATATAGTCTCTGCGGTACAAGCACGCGCTCATCATTTTAATAAAGCCTGCTCAAATGCTTATAAAAATGTTGTAAAAGCAAAACGCTCTACACCTTGGTTTATTGCAGCAGGTGCAGTAGTAGGTTTTATAGCAGGACTGGGACACAATATTTTAAAATCAGACGTATAATTTGCATTAATTATTTTCTGAAAAGTAAAGAAGCATTCAATCCCACCAGAATGCTTCTTTTATTTTGTAAACATTTTGGCCCGCTCTGATTTAATTCTTGAGATTGTTTGCGGATAATTTTCGCCTATTAAATCACCCATTGATTTGTATAATTTTAAAATTGAGTGTTCAATATTTTTAGAATTCATTAAAACCATATCACAGGCCATTTCCTCATTTGAAAGAGCAAGCCTTGTCATATCACGGAAGCCGCTTGATGCCATTTCCATTGCAAGAGGGTTTTCACGTGCTGCCATAAATAATGCCTGTGCAAGAACCATAGGCATATGAGAAATCATAGCCGCAGCTTCATCATGTTTTTGAGGAGTTGTAATAACCGGCTTTGCACCAAGAGCATGGATTAAATCAATCAATTCACTGCTTTCACCGAATACAGGAGTTACAACCCACCTTGCACCTTTAAAAAGCCCTTGAAAAGAATTTTCAAATCCTTTATGCTCAGTACCGGCCATTGGATGTGAAGGTACAAAACGGTAAGAACGTTTCTTCCGGCAGACAAATTCCTTTAAACTGCAAACATCCGTCACAATAGTGTGCGGTTGAAGAACATTCTCCAATTCATCAAGAATTGCAAGAGTTTTGTTCATGGCAGAACAAACAAAAACTATATCTCTGTCTTTTAAAACTTCATAGTTTTTATAAATTCTTTCGCCGGTTTGTGAATTTGAAACCGCGATAACATCATAGCCGAGAGCTTTCAAATCTTTAAAAATTGACCCGCCGATAAGTCCCAAACCGATAACGCCAACTTTTTTCATAATAAACCTCCAATAAAGTTTATTATACATAAATTGAATATTATTTCCAAGGGTAATCGTCTTTTATTTCCCAGCCGTCCGCCTGGATTAATGCACCGCAGGCGTTTTGATAACTAACATTTCCCCCGGTTTCAGGTGTTTTGCAACGTTCCAGCAGGGAATCACGTTTTTCGCCTTCTCTATAAAACTTAACCTCCGGATAGATATGCATAAAAAACGTATCTATACCTACAGTATTTGGTCTTTGTTTTCCATTGATATCAATTCTTAATTCAACAAAATTATTATCGTTATCATCTCCGTAATTTGCATTAAAGTGAAGATAAACACCGTTATTCAATGCAAGACTATAATGAGTATGACTAGAAGAAATTAATTTCCCATTCAAAGAATAATAATTATATTCATACGGAGCACTTGAATAAGCAAATTCATCCTTGTGCGCTATTTTTAAATATGGTTCGATATATTGCTTAACGAATTTTTGTGTTAACTTAACACCCTTAGAGCCGTCTTCTTTCAAGCTGTCAAAATTCCATTCGCTAACATCACCATTTTTGGCTTCAGACATTCTTATTGCCTGCTTAATCATTGAATAAGTTGCCTCCAGCCTTGTTGCAGTTATTCTTTTCTGATAATTTTGTACAAGCACAGGCAGTGTCATTGCTGCTACTATACCTATTATCCCCAATGTTATAAGAACTTCTGCAAGTGTAAACGCTTTTCCTTTTTTCATTTTACCTCCGTTTAATATACTATTTTCTATTTTAACATTCTTTGCAACAAAAATCACCGTGACAAAAGACACGGTTTGTATTTGGGGTATTTTTTCAGGAGATAAAATTGAAAACAGCTTTCTTAAGCTGTCATACAGACGCCCCCCCCCCGAAATCCACTCTATAACTGCTTTTTGCATAATTTCCTCCTTTATTTTTTTCTTAATTATATCATATTCTGCAAATAAAAAAAAGCCCCCGACTCTTCGGGAGCTTTTTTAATTTTATGATGTATGGAACTAGTCTTTTGCAACAACTCCTGACTTTTCAATAATTTCTTTTTCGATATTTGCAGGAACCTGTTCGTAGCATTTAAATTCCATTGAGAAAGTACCACGGCCTTGAGTTTTAGAACGGATATCTGTTGCATAACCGAACATTTCAGCCAGCGGAACGATAGCGTTAATCTTCTGGATACCTGTACCTTCAATGATTTCCATACCTTCAACACGACCACGGCGTGATGAAATATCACCGATAATATCACCTGTATTTTCTTCAGGAACTTCGATTTCGACTTTCATCATAGGTTCAAGGATACAAGCCTTAGCTTTACGGCATCCTTCTTTAATAGCCATTGAACCGGCAATTTTAAATGCCATTTCAGAAGAGTCAACTTCGTGGTAAGAACCGTCATAAAGTTCAACTTTAACGTCAATCATAGGGAATCCTGCTAAGATACCGCCTTCAAGAGCTTCTTCCATACCTTTTCTGGCAGGTTCGATGTATTCTTTCGGAATAGCACCACCGACAATTTTGTTTTCAAATACAAATCCTGCATTTTCTTCAGCCGGTGAAATTCTGATTTTAACGTGACCGTATTGACCTTTACCACCTGACTGACGGATGAATTTAGAATCCTGATCAGCGTTGCCGCGGATTGTTTCACGGTAAGCAACCTGAGGTTTACCAACGTTAGCGTCTACTTTGAATTCTCTGAGCAAACGGTCAACGATGATATCAAGGTGAAGTTCACCCATACCGGAAATGATTGTTTGACCGGTTTCAGTATCTGATTTAACTCTGAATGAAGGATCTTCTTCAGCGAGTTTTTGAAGAGCGATACCCATTTTATCCTGGTCAGCTTTTGTTTTCGGTTCGATTGCAACTGAAATTACAGGTTCAGGGAAAGTCATTCTTTCTAAGATAATTGGAGATTTTTCATCACACAATGTATCACCTGTAGTAGTGTCTTTCAAACCAACAGCCGCGCAAATGTCGCCTGCGTAAACTTCATCTTCTTCAATTCTCTGATCGGCATACATTTGAACCAATCTTGAAATACGTTCTTTCTTGCCGTTTGTTGCATTAAGAACATATGAGCCTGAAGTCAATTTACCAGAATATATTCTCAAGAATGTTAAACGACCTACGTAAGGGTCAGTCATAACTTTAAAAGCAAGAGCTGAGAACGGTTCATCGTCAGAAGAATGTCTTTCAACTTTAGTACCGTCTTCAAGTTCACCTTCAATAGCTTTTACATCTACAGGAGAAGGCATTAATTCAACGATTGAGTCGAGAAGTAATTGAACACCTTTGTTTTTGAATGCTGTACCGCATGTAACAGGAACGATTTTGTTATCGCAAACAGCTTTTCTCAAACCTTTTTTCAATTCATCGATAGAGATTTCTTCACCTTCAAGGTATTTCATCATCAGCTCATCATCATTTTCAGCAATAGCTTCAACTAGAGCTTCTCTGTATTCTTTAGCCTGATCAAGCATATCGGCAGGAATATCTTCAACTTTAATATCAGTACCCAAATCGTTAGTATAGATATAAGCTTTCATTTCAAATAAATCGATTAAGCCCTGGAATTTGTCTTCAGCACCGATAGGTAATCTGATAGGGTGAGCATTACCGCCTAATCTGTTTCTAATCTGGTCAACTACACGATAGAAGTTAGCACCGGTTCTGTCCATTTTGTTAACGAAAACCATACGAGGAACTTCGTATCTGTTAGCCTGTCTCCAAACTGTTTCTGATTGGGATTGAACACCGCCAACCGCACAGAAAACGGCAACAACACCGTCCAATACACGGAGAGAACGTTCAACTTCGATTGTAAAGTCAACGTGTCCCGGGGTGTCAATAACGTTAATCTGGTGGCCTTTCCAAGATGCAGTAACTGCTGCGGATTGGATAGTGATACCTCTTTCACGTTCTTGTTCCATAAAGTCGGTTACGGCAGCACCGTCGTGTACTTCACCGATTTTATGGGTTTTACCTGTGTAGAACAAGATACGCTCAGTAGTAGTGGTTTTACCTGCATCAATGTGAGCGGCAATACCAATGTTTCTGATTTTTTCTAATGGAGTTTTTCTTGCCATTTTGTTTTTCCTTTTTTATATAATTGTGTACTTCTGCTATTTACATTTAGCCTCATCAAAATTATCTCATAAACAAGTTTATTTTCAACAAAATACATTAAGTTCTTTAAGTTTTTGTATTATAATTGACATAAATAAAGGAGGAGTTTTTATATGAATCAAATTGATATTTACACAACAGAATCATGTCCGTTCTGCGTTAAGGCAAAAAAGCTTTTCAATATGCTTAAACTTGAATACACCGAACATATTGTTGAGGATTGTTTTGAAGAAATGTGCAAAGATATAGGTGAAAAGTTCGGCAGGTCTGTTTCCACTGTTCCGCAAATTATTATAAACGGGAATTACATCGGCGGATATACTGATTTGGAAGCATTATACAAGTCAGGCACCCTTGATAACTATTTAAAAAAATAAAGCCTCCCTTATAAACACAAGGAGGCCTGTATATAATAACCTACACTACTTACCGCAGCATTGTTGCTGCTTCACCTTTTCAAATTGAGGAATTAATAAACAAACTTTTATTTTAATTTTTCATATAATGCTTTTAAAGTTTTTTGAATATCATCACTATCGCTCCAGCCGAGCCAGTTTGATTTTGCGGCTTTTCTTGCAGCAGCAAGCTCGCTGTCAATGTTAATGCCTTTTTGCAGTGCTCTTAATTCCATTGCATTAATAAGTATAGTTGCGATTTCTTCTTTTTGGCCGAATTCACATTCATCCATCAATGTTTCGATGAATCCGTCTTCATCATCTTTATATGAACCCTGCTGTCCGTAAGTGTTATTCCACTGATTCCAGAGTTCAATAACATTTTCAGGTTTTACAAAGGCTTCAAGAACTGTTTTCATACCCTGTTCACCGTCATAATCAGTTCCGGGGCCGTCTATAGCTTTATCAAGCATTAAACAAACCTGATTCAACTGATATTTTTGAGTTGCTTCTTCTGTAGAAGCAGTTGGTTCAGTTGGTTGTGTCGCATTAGTAGCTGATGTCGGTTCAGTTGCACCGGTAGATGATGTAGGAGCCGTTGCTGATGTAGGAGCAGTCGCAGATGTAGGCTCTGTTGCAGGAAGACTCTTTGCAATTTCGGTTGTTTTATTTGTCAATTCTAAAAGCTCACCGAGGATTGCTTCCAGTTCTTCTTTTGTTTTAACTGCATCCTGAGTTTGTGCTTTTTCAGCTACTTTTTTGAATTTTTCTTCAAGAGTTTCTATTTTTTTCTTGATATCTTCAAGCTCCTGTTTCTTATCGGCAGGTAAATTTTCTCTTGCGAGAAGAGAATTAACACTTTGTTTCAGAGATGTAATATTGCCGGAAACAGTTTGAATAGTACCCTGAACTTTCATTCTTTCTCCGAGCTGATAACCCTGCTGGTAAGCATTATTAATAGACTGTTGATTCATAGCATCAGTCTGATTAAACGGCATTATCGGCTGAGATGTGTATGATAAATTATAATTAGCCCAGAAAGTAGGGTTCATGGCATTTTGAGCCATATAAGCAATCTGCGGAGGAACATCCATATCCTGATAGTTAAACTGAATTTGGTTTCCCCAGTTTGAACTCCAAGACCATGGTTTTAGGAAGTTGAACGCAACCATATTTGGAATATTTGTTACCCCGTTGAATGACATAATCTTTTAACTCCTGGTGTTTTTAAATCCCCTGTATATATATAAAGAATTTCACGGTTAAAAAATTGCATGTTTTATATAAATTTAGCTTAACATTTGTTACATTTCACTGAAAACATCGATTATATCTTGTTTTGATAAAGACGGGTTAATTTTTTTTATTGAGGTAATGCTTTCTGTAGAGACATTTTCGTGGAATATCTTTTCCAGTAATTCGCGGTTATAATCGTACAATATTGAACCGTGCTGAAGGATATAACCTTCTTTTCTGCACTGGGCTGAACCGATAAGTTTTTTCCCCTTATAGCATAAATCAGCACCAGTTGAAATTAACATACAGTAGTCAAATTTCGTATTAATCTGTTTTGTACCGCCAAAATCCAGTTCAATTCCGAGTTTAGCAAATTTTTCAATAAGCAGATGTGAAATTTCGATATACGATTTTGTAACATTTTCACCATGCTTTAAATAGGAAACAGGGCAGATAAAGCTGTATGTTATTTCATCATCATGCAGCAAAGCTCGGCCGCCTGTAAGCCTTTTAACCAAATCTATGCCGGTATCTTTTAGAAACTGTTTGTCTATAAAAGAATCCTGCTGGTTCCGGCCGAGTGAAATACAGGCAGGACGCCAACCGTAGAGTCTGAATACCGGATAATCGAGTTTTTCAGATATAGCAAAATCCAGCAAATCGCTGTCCTTTTGCATATTTTCTGCACCTGTAAGGACTTCAAACGGAATAAACTTAATCATTTTTCTTATCTCTTTCAATAAGAGCTTTTTCAAACTGGGTAAAAACATCATTTCCGACAAACTGTTCAAGTGCCGCACGACGGGCATTAAAGGTTGCACGGGCTTTATTCAGGTCATCAATTGAGGTTCTGTAATAAGCGTCGGTAATAAGAATAATTTCTCTTGACTGCTCCTGTGAAGCTTCATAGTTCTTTTTACGCTGCTCTGTAACCTTTGTAAGCAAGTCTACCATTTTCTTCGCTGTCATGTAATCGTAGTAAAGGTTAACGGTATTTTGCTGCAAGTCTTCGATTTTACGTATTAGTATAATCATATCAGCATCCGTAACTTTTGTATATTTGTAGTTTAGGGCTTTGGTATCCTGTGCAAATATACCGAGAACACTGCTTCCAAGAATTGACCCTGTCGCAAGCATAGGATTACCCATGCCCGCACCCACGAGGGTGGACATACTCGCAATATTCATCAAAACTTTTTTTACTGATTTTTCGTCAGGTTTGTTTTCATCAGGGTTTGCAAGTTTATACAGGGCAAAGCTTATTGTATCACTTTTGGATGCAGCCCCCTGCCATAAAAGCGACAAATCCCCCATCATATCATCTTCTTCTAGCTCAAGTTCCTTTGAAATCTCCTGAGACATTTTCTTTATACTCAAATCAGCGTAAGTCAAATCGCCCGGGTCTACATGCTCAATATCGGTTTTAACTTCTTTTTTCTCAATATTCTGCTTAACTTCCACATAAGGATTTTCAGGTTTATCAGTAAGCCCGACACGATATGCGGGAGGTTTAGGCCCTTGAAGCTCCATATCTTCAAGTGTCACCGAAAAAACAGGCAGCACAGACGCAAAAATTATAAGAGAAAGGCTTAAAAACTTTTTCATTCTTTGCCCCCTCCTTTAAACAACGTTGTATTGTAGTTGTATTGGTACATATTTAGGCTGTCTACAACCTTTTTACCCGCCAGACGCTGAAGCTCGAGATGATATTTTTTTGCATTCTGAAGGTAATAAAATTCTTCCAGTGCCATATTATCATACAAAGAAGACGATATTGTGATTTCCAACAAATCATCTTTTTCAAGCGCGTTAGTATAATTTTTGTTGTACAGCAACAACTTTGAACGCGTTTCTTTAAGCTGTGTGAGTGCACCTTTATAATTATAATATGCGTTAATAATTTTATCCTGCAAATTTTCAATAAGCCCCGCAAGTTCAATTAACTCGGTGTCTGTAATCGGAACTTCGGTAGGCAGATTTTTTTTATTAATAAGATTCTGCGCAAGACGTCCTGCGGCAAAAGCTCCGCTTTGAACCATATAGTCAGCCCCCATCATGGAAGGCGCAAAAGACGCTCCGGCAACAAGTGCGGATAAAGTTTTAGACATCAAGGACGAATGAATTCTTCTCTGGCTTTCCGGAGTCGCAAGCTTTTTCAGTGCAAATTCGATAACCTGATTATTTTCAACAGTACCTTTCCAAAGTTTTTCTATATCTTCAAGGTCTTTTTCTTTCTGCATTTTGACAAGTTCCTGCATGACCTGTGTATCGTTAAGAATGAGCGAAGTTTTCATCTTAACGTCGCTTTTCGGAAGTTCAATCTTTTCAGGCTTTACACCCTCCAGCGAAACCTCCTCAGGGGCAGCAAATACACACATCCCGCTTAACATTAGCATTAATATTAAAAGCCATCTCATATTAAAGTTATACCATAAGAAAAATAATAAATCCAACGATTGATACTCTAATAAATCCTTAGATTGTTCTACGCAATTCGAAAAAAAAGTAGAATTATAATGTAAAGCGAGGATAAATGGCTAAAGAATCTTTAAAAACAAAAAATACCCCGGCAAAAAACAGCATTCAGGCTGATTTCTGCATGCTTGCGGACGCACTCCGTCAAAAAAATGCTTATCAGGAAGCTGCCTCAAACTACCTTAATGCTATTTTAATTAACCGTAACGACGAAAACTCTTACTACGGCCTCGGCTTATGCTATAAGGCACTTGAAAATTATGCCAAAGCCATAAAATATTTAGAAAAAGCAGCCGAAATAAAACCCGACTTCTATGAGGCATACTATGAACTCGGTTTGTGTCACCTTGCGGAAGGAATCCCCTGCGGAGCCATTAAAAGTTTTGTTCAGGCTATTCAGATAAACCCTGAAAAGCCTGAAGCGATTTTGCAGCTCGGAATCGCTCATGAAATGTGCGATGAAGCTGATATGTCACTAATGATTTATCAAAAGCTTATTGAAAATTCGCCAAAATTTGTAAAAGCGTATGAAAAAAAAGCTGATTTACTTATGAAATTAAACGACTATAAAGAGGCAAGCCTATTATATAACAAGATTTTAAAACTCAACCCCGAGTTTTACCGTGCCTATTTAGGAATAGGCACGTGTTTTGATAAACTCGGAAAACGTATTGAGGCTCAAAGATATTACAGAAAATTTCTTTTGAAAAAACCTAATTCTCATAAAGCACCGGTTGTAAAAGCACGTATTGAAAAATTAAAAACTATCGGTAAAAACGAAATGCCGTTTAATATTGTTTAATTACCTGTTATAAAGATTCTTTAGCATTTCTTTTGTTGAAACTCCGCCTTTTTCAATTATATCACAGCCTCCGGCCTCAACTTTCAGCCCGCCTGACTTCGGTCTGTAAAGTCTGAAAGGAAACAAATCATGCCCCCACTTGTTAGGGCCTTTCATTCCATTTACATCAAGTGCAAATAACATATTCGAGTACCATAAAATTATGGTTCCGTCAGCTAAATCCCATGCCTCTCTGTTATTATGTATAGGAGACTCTCTCCATCCGCTGCAACCTGAAGTACTTACATTCGCATCATAATCATCATCAGTATCATGAGACTCTTTATACACAGTGTCATTTCCCTTATATACAGGTATACAATTTTGCTTCAATGCATTCTTCTCACAGATTTTTACTATTTTGTAAGTCTTTTTTAATTGCTCTTTCAGAACACTACAATCAGCAGATTGATTTGCAGTTGCACCATTACCGCTGCCGTCATATTTTATACAGCTTCCATTTTTATCATATTCAAGACATTTGTTTCCAACCCAATCATATCCATATGAACACTGCGGAGTAAATCCTAATTGCGCTTCAGCCATTTTATATGCGTTCTGGACAATGTTATAAGACTTTTTAAACTGATTTTTAATAACGGTTTTCTGATAGTTTTGAACTAAAGCGGGTAATGTCATAGCCGCGACTATCCCGATTATGCCAAGGGTTACCAGCACCTCAGCCAATGTAAATCCTTTTACTGAGAGACTTCTACACTGCCCCCCCCCCCGAAAGTCTTGCTGTATCTATATTTTGCATAATTTTATCCTCCTTAAATCTATTATAACCTATTTAAGAAAAATATCAATCCTTTACATATTTTCTGCCAATGAGTTCATCAGGAAGAAACTGCTGTTCTATGTCAGGCGCCTCATGGGAATATACATACCCGATGCCAAAACCATAATTTTTTGCGTCCTTGTAATGAGCGTCTCTCAAGTGCATAGGCGGAGGGAAATCTTTGCCGCTGTCAATATCAGCAAGAGCAGCATCAATGGCACAAATTGTTTCATTTGATTTCGGAGCACGCGCAACATAAATTACAGCCTGCGCAAGCGGAATTCTGCCCTCCGGAAGCCCCAGCAATTCAACGGCTTTATACGCATTCAAAGCAACATTCAATGCATTCGAGTCTGCATTACCGACATCTTCAGCCGCACAGGTAATCAATCTTCTGGCAATAAACCTCGGGTCTTCTCCGGCAGCAATCATCTTAGCAAGATAGTAAATTGCAGCGTCAGGATCTGAACCGCGCAAACTTTTTTGAAATGCAGAGGCACAGTCATAATGTTCCTGCTGCGAATACCTTGTATTTCTTTTCTGGCAGATTTCTTCAATAATTCTTACCGTAAGATTTCTGCGGCCGTCAATCAAATCACTTGCAAAATAAGCATTCTCTACAACATTAAGCGCATATCGCGCGTCCCCTCTTGCAAGGTTTACGATAAAATCCAGCACCCCGCCCTCGCAATCCATTGGAACATAATGCTTTGCAAGATACGCAAAACCTTTCATTATAATTTTCTGCATACTTTCGTCATCAATAGAGTTAAGTCTTACCACCTGAACTCTTGACAAAAGTGCCGGCACAACCTGAAACGACGGATTTTCCGTGGTTGAACCGATTAAGAATAAAGTTCCGTTTTCCAGATGCGGCAGGAGAGCGTCCTGCTGGGTTTTAGAGTAACGGTGAATTTCGTCTATAAATAAAATTGTTTTTGTACCGCTACGTAAAGCCATCTTAGCACTTTCAACAGCATCTTTTATATCTTTTACGCCGGAAGTTACAGCGGAAATTTCAATAAAATTAGCATTTGTTCTTGTAGCAATAAGCCTTGCCAGAGTAGTTTTGCCGCAACCAGGTGTACCCCAGAAAATCATTGAAAAAAGCCGCTGCGTTTTTAAAAGATTTAAAATAGGGCTGTTCGCAGAAACAACATTACTCTGCCCCAGAAATTCCTCGAGCGTTTTTGGCCGGAGCAGCTCTGCCAGCGGGATTTGCTTATTTTGATTTTCCAGTTCCGTAAAAAGATTATTCATAGTATAATTGTAACATTAAAAGAGTGAGGTATCAAATGCATAAAATCTACGCGGCGTTATTAATTCTTTGTATTTCTTTATTCGCGGTATTTTACAGACCGGCAGAAAAAACTTCGCAAAACGAAGTTATCGTCTGGACTTTACAGATGAACGACTTTTCGGATTATATGAACAACGTAATTTCAGAATTTGAAAAAGAAAATCCGGAAATCAAAATCAAATGGATTGACGTTCCGTTTTCAGAAGGCGAAAAGAGAACTTTAGCCTCTGTACTCAGTGATAGCCCGCCCGATTTGATTAACCTTAATCCTGATTTTTCCGCGGCTCTTGCTCAAAAAGGAGCACTCGCAGAAATTGACAAAACTAAAACATCACAATTTAATCAGGAAATACTAAAATCACTTGAATACAACGGCAAATTATATTCAATCCCGTGGTATGCAACATCCGCAGTCACAATTTACAACAAAAAATTAATCGAAAAAGCCGGAGTTAAAGTTCCTCAAACTTACGAAGAAATAGGACATGCAGCATCCTTAATTAAAGAAAAAACAGGCGCTTACGTATTCTTACCAAATATTACCGAAAACGATACAATGCTGAAAATTCTCAACAAATACGGAGTTAACAGCGCGCAGACAATTGCCTCGGCAAAATCAATCAGGGTGTTTGAGTTTTTTAAAGACCTCTATGTAAAAAACCTCATCCCGAAAGAATCAATAACTCAAACACACCGCGAAGCTCTTGAAAAATATATGTCAGAAAATATTGTACTCTTTCAGGCAGGTGCAAATTTCCTAAATATGATTAAAGAAAATGCCCCTTCTACGTATAAAAATACTGACGTTGCTCCTCAAATTACAGGAGAACTCGGCCAGAATGATTTTTCGCTTATGAACTTTATTATTCCCCTTAAAGCCAAACATAAAGATGAAGCCGTCAAATTTGCACTCTTTTTAACTAACGCCAATAACCAGCTTGAACTTGCAAAACTCACAAACGTAATTGCAACAAATAAAGAAACTTTAAAAGATGATTTCTATACAAAATACAACGAAAATGACATTATGGCAAAAGCTCGCGTTATAAGTGCAAAACAACTGAATAAAGTTCAACCGGTGCTTCAATCTTCACAGAATCAAAAAGATATCAATAATCTTATCAACTCAGCAGTTCAAGAAATTTTACTCGGCAAAAATAATACAAAAAAAATTCTTGAAAAAACCTCACTCGATTGGACAGAATTAAACAATTAAAAAAGTATCATTAGTCAAAAAAACTTCAGGATATGAGGATACGTCTTTTGAAAAATGATACTTTTTACTCTGCCAGAAACTAGCAGAAAAATCTGTTAGTAGAAAATACGCTGAAACCGGAACCAAAATACGGGGTGGCCAAGCTTGAAGGCATAGCAACGCCGTTAAACACTCCGCCGAGTATTCCTGGACTTGTGAAAGTCGGCCCGCCGATAAAGCCTCCGCCAAATATGCCCATGCCCATTCCACAGCCGCAGCCGCCCATTGGAGGCGGTGGTGGTGGTGCACAGCAGCCTCCGCCCCAGAAACCTCCGCCGTACATCCAAGGTGATGTTACAGCATTAAACAAAGAAGCTCCCAAAAGTCCGTTCATACCTTTCATATTTGCTTCTTCAGAGCCGTAACCCGCCATATTATTTACGATAAATCCGAGGTTTGAGCCTGTTGTTTTCCGCATATCATAAGCAACTTCATTTCTTACAGCACCATTCAATACATTTAGTCCGAAATTCATTATAGACGTACCGGTATCTGCGCCCTTTTGCTTATCTTCAACCGCGCCTATTGTACTGCCCAAAATATTATTGACCTGACTCAGTGTGTAATTTAATTTAGGTATATCCATAATACGTCTCTCATGTTATATACTATATATATATTAAAAATTTATGAAGCAAAAAATTGCCATGATTACAGAAATTTGTTAAGATATATTAAGATAATAACAATAAAAATTAAAGTTTTGCATTCGCCTTACCGATATAAAAAGCATAAGGAAATTATAAAGGGATATATTACTAATGGCATTGAGTGTTTCACAAAATTTTAATCTTGGTATAGATAGAGCTACCTTAAATCAGGTATCTCAAGAAATCCTTAAACGTGCAGCTGAAAAAAACAGCCAGTACAAAACTGCTGACAATGTAAACTTCTTTCAGCCTAGAGACCTCGGCATTGACCTTTATAACAACAAAATTGACACAAATACGCAGAAACAGATTGCATTAAATAATTCAGGGCTTCAAATACAGTTGAGTCAGGAAGCAATGAATGCTATTCAAACGTTAAATACAAAAGCTGCACAAAATGTACAAAAGAATGTTGAAGGTAAAATGACAGTTGCAGTGAATGAAATCACCGTTCAGGAACAGAAAAACCCTACTCCTAAATTCAACAGTCTTGTTAGCATGGGTGCAAGCAAAGATAAAAACGGTTCAAATCCGTTCTACCATGGTGAATTGTTAATGAATGGTTCTAAAAAAGAAGAAAAGCAGGAAGATAAAAAATCTATTTTTGCTTAGTCAACAACATCATCAACAGGTTCATCATCATTTAAAATATTACCGGATTCTTCGATATCAGCTTCCCCGTGTTTACTTATGATATCGTTTTTTCTTTTTTGGGAGTTTTTCTCCATCTCAAGCTTTTTAGCATTAATAACATTTGCAACATTCATCATTGCAAGGGAGTTTAAAGTAGCACGCAGGACAGCACTTCTGTCCATATAGCGTTCATGGCCTTCCTGAAATTCTTCTTCTTCTTTTTTTTGCTGAGCAAAATACTCTCCGCCCTGCCCCATTTTATCATCCTGAGTTCTTGCAGCAGTACCGGAAATGTCACCGCTTTTAAAATTAAAAGCACCGCCAATACCAAAAAATCCTGCTGACCTGTTATCGACCATGTCTTTATCCTCTACACTTATACTTTAGAAAAACACACTTTTGCATTTTTCTCATCATTCACGTGTTTATTAGAGTATAACTAATTCAATGATATATTAACTCATCTAAATAAATTATTTTGCTATAAGGTTAATAAAACGTTACAAATCAGCAAGGAAATATTGATTATATTCATAATGTTATTTACAGCTTTTTTTACCGTTCCAGCTCAAATTATCGCAATGGAGATAATCCATATTTTCATTATACAAAACCCAGGCGGCACAACCGTAACCTGCTTGAGTCGCCGGCTTTGCACAATCTTTTTCAAAAGAAAAATTTTGATCAGACTGCTTAGCTGTTCCTCGAGGGAATATACCGTATTTCGTAATATAAAAAGAAAACATATCTCTGCCTAGTACGTTAGGATTTTTATTCCCGTTTACATCTACAAAAATAGACCCGCAGACGTTTTGTAATTGTTTACCTTCTCCGACATTCTTAGTACAATCTTTGGAAAACGCTTCCATAGAAAAAGTCATTCCATCAGCTAAAACTACAGTATCTACCCGCGCAGGTTTGGAATAATCAATATAAGTACTGCCGTTTAAACATTTATATACAACATTAGCATAACAAGTAGATTCGTTAGCTTTACAACGTTTTATAACATTTAAATAACGTGTAAAAATGTCGGTATATTTATTTGCAGATTCCGTATAACCTTCCTCTGAATCATTACCATCAATAGTACCTGCTATTGCCCAAAATTCAATAGGGCCATTGTCATCAACAGCACGTGTGTAGGCTTCAGACATGAGCGTATAAAATTTTTTAAGACCAGTAACTATTTCTTTTTCTTGTTGCTTCTGAATTAATGCCGGCAGAGTCATTGCTGCGACAACTCCGATAATTCCCAATGTGATTAACACTTCCGCTAAAGTAAATGCATTCTTTTTCATATTTCCTCCGTTACATATTCTATTTTCAATTATATATTCTTTTACATTATAAATCACCGTGTCTATTGACACAGTAAAAAATGGGGCTTTTGATTTAACGAATATCGGAGAAAATAAGGAATTTACCTTAAATGGAAGCTGCCCCCCCCCCCGAAATTCGCTCTGTTAGTGCATTTTGCATATAATTCTCCTTGTACTACTTTACAAGTATAACTTATTTTTACATATTATGCAATAAAAAACGAATGAGATTTTAAAGTATCGTTTGTGAGAAATTAGGAGAGTATGAGGCAAAAGTATATTAGAAAAAAAGAACCCTAAAAAAGGGTTCTTTTAAAAGATTAAACAAAAAGTCGGTTGTATTCTACGCTTTCTGAACTTTACCTGCTTTTAAGCAAGAAGTGCAAACTCTGATTTTTTTAGAAGCACCGTTAACAACGGCTTTAACAGTTTGCAAGTTAGGTTCTTGCGTATGAACGATTTGTTTATGCGAAAAAGTTAATTTCGCTGCTTTAATCGGCTTTTTGCCGCAAATTTCACATTGTTTAGACATAATTATTCTTCCTTTTCTAGCTAGTTGCGTAATTTCATCATATCCGAAAAATTAGAAAAATCAAGTGACATGTTAAAAATCATTAATATGCTTATTTACATTTTGATTTTCCTTTCCAGGATAAATCATCACAATACAAATAATCCATATTACCGTGAGCCAATACCCAGGATGTACAATCATATCCGGAGCTATTGAGTTTACAATTTGTATTTGAGAGAGGAACATTATTCTTTTGATATCCATACGGATATATTCGGTCTTTTGTATAAATGAATAAAAATAAATCTTTTCCGGCTACATTTGGTTTTTTACTACCGTTTATATCAACCCATATCTCGCCGTAAGCTCTATCTTCGGACGAACTCAAGCGCGGTTCATAACCTTCAAACGCCATAGCTGTACCGTCAGACAAAATAATTTTATAATACTGATTATTCAAAGTTTCAAAATTTCTTTCTCTACCACCGCCCAGCATTTTGTATCCGCCGTCTATAAAACAGCCCTGGGATTTGAATTGACAATTTTTTACAACCTTTAATCTTTTTATTAAATTGTGAGGTTCATATCTTTGAACTGCTCCTTCCGAATCCCCGCCGATAGAACTGTCTTCCCCTGATGAATCATATTGATATACATTCCAGGTATCAGCGGTTCCGTCTTCATTAACTGCAAAACTCATTGCCTGGGATAACTCACTGTAAGCTTTTTTGAGTTGAGTTACAGCGACCTTCTCATGTTGTTTCTGTATTATCGATGGAAGTGTCATCGCTGCTACAGTACCGATTATTCCAAGAGTAATCAATACCTCAGCCAAAGTAAAGCCGAATTTACGACGAAGTCCAAAATCAAAACCAATTTCAGATAAGGAGCTTAAACCAGGCTGCCCCCCCCCCTGAAATCCGCGCTATGTCTACTTTTTGCATAGTTTCCTCCTTTTTTATACTACCTTATCTTACGTGCAAATGACAATCCCGCAGGCAAATCCAAAACCGTATGAATATAATCAGGATGGGAATTTATAGCATCAATATAAGTTTGGACTTTTTCTTTGTGGGATAGAACATTATCACAAGTAAAAATTCCTCCTGCTTTTAAATGCGGATGAATCAAATGAAAATAATCTATTGACTCACGTTTGTTCGCGTCTACAAACGCAAAGTCAATCTTAAAATCTTCCGGAAGTGCTTTTAAAACTTCGCAGGCTTCACCCGGACGGATTGTCACAATATCAGACGTACCGCATTTTTCAAAGTTTGCTCTTGCAATAGAATAACGTTTTTCATAAAATTCAATGGTATCAAGCGTTCCGCCGTTAGCTTTTAACGCAGTAGAAAGCCAAATTCCGGAATATCCGTTTGAAGTTCCGACTTCCAGCCCGCACTTCAGCCCTTCATTCTTTATAAGATTAAACAGAAACAATGCCGTAGGACGCGAAATATTCCAGAAATCCCGCTGTGTTTTTTCAAGTTCAATTAATATATCCTGTGTGGTTTTGTCAAAATCTGTTATCATTTTCCTATTTTCTTAATCTTATTTGCAACAACAATTGAACTCACAGGTGTTGCTATCGGATTGTCTGCTATTACTTTTTTTGTATCAAGGTTTAATATAATATACTTTCCTGCCTTTGCATCAGAAATCAGTGCCAGATTTGTACCGTCAATTCTGTTTATTTTTGTTGAAAAGCCGTCTGTAGGCAATACTATTGTATCAGTAACTTTGTCACGCACAGTATCTATAACTTCTATGGTATTCTCAGAAGCTCCGAGTACAAATAAATCATTTTTATATACAAGCATATCAACAGGTTTCCCGGTTATAGAATTTTCTGACATTAGCCCCAGCGTTGCATAATCAACTATTGCCAGCCTGCTTTTTGTCCGGCTTGTAATATAAACCTTGCCGTTTACATACGCAATCTTTGACACATTCGGGAATTTACCGATTTCTTTTAAGAGATATTCATTATCAAGCTCTACTGCCCAGATTGTATTTGTTTGTTTATCATTATAGAAAATCTTGCTTCCGTCATCGCTCAGAATAATTTTTTCGCACATTCCGTTGAGTTTTATCTGCTTCTTCAACGTCATTGTCTCCAAACTCAGAACATAAACACTTGAATCTTCCGGACTGGAAATATAAGCTAATTTATTTTTATAATCCATTATGAGTTCATCCGGTTGGGTCTTTATCTCTATTTGTTTAATAACCTTGTCGTCTGCAAGAGAAATAACATCAACTGCTTTTTTGCCATATGATGTTACCAGCAAAAACATATCATCATAACCCTTAATCATAATAGGAATATGGTTTTGCTGAAGGGCATATTCGGGAATTTTCTTTTCCGGATTTACAACCTGAATGTTTTTTGAAAAACTGGTTGAGACATACAGAATTTTATTTTTTAATTCCGGTATGTTTGCCAGTGAATTAATCTTGTTGTCGCTTACAGTTTTAGGCTGCACAATAGGAGCCGTAACAATCGAATCTTTAGATGTAGGAATTTCAAGATTTCCTATAATATTTTTAATATTCTGCGGAATACTTAAATTTGTAGGCACCAGCATATCCTGAGGCAAAAGTCCCATTCTGACTTCCATTGGAACATCAGTGAGATTTGCAAGACCCTTCTTCCCTTTTGAATCTACAATAACTTTCATTAGTACATAATCGTTGCTAAAAATTACCACATCAGGTTTCTGGGATAATTGTTTACCGGCAGGGTATGTTGACTTAATTTTAAATTCTCCCTTAGCGTCGAATTTGGACGGAATTAAAGGAAGGTAAACCGTTCCGTCCGGAAGTATAATTACACCGTCAAATCTGAAATTAGCTTTTGGAAACTCTTTTGTAACGCAAGTCTTAATCTCATTCGGCAATTGGGTCGCATAAGCAGAAACCGATGCGGCAGCGGCAATTGCAAGTGCAATTATTAATTTACGCATTATTGAAATACTCCTTTTACTTTATCCATTAAAGTTTCTTGAGGTTTTTTACCTGATTTTAACTCATAAAGCTGTTTGTACAAATTTCTTTCCTGCTCACTGAGCTGTGTAGGAATTTTAACAGTAACCACAACAATATGGTCGCCCCTTTGTGACGGACGGGAAATTATAGGAACACCGGCATTTTTAATTTTAATAGTATTACCGTTTTGAATTCCTGCGTGAACCTGAATTTTCTGTTCGCCGTCAAGAGTTTTAATTACAACTTCATCTCCCAAAGCGGCCTGCGCAGGAGAAAGCTGGAGTTTTGTATAAACATCGACGCCGTCGCGTGTATAGTATTCGGACGGTTTAACATGAAGCACTACATACAAATCTCCGGCTCTGCCGCCGTTGGTACCGGCATCGCCTTCGCCTGATACTCTTATTTTTGAATGGTTATCAACGCCGGCAGGGATTTTAATTTCTATTTTCTTTTCTTTTTCAATCTTGCCGTAACCTTTACACGCTTTGCATGGATTGGAAATTTTTTGTCCTGTACCATGACAGTCAGGACAAGGGCTGATTTGCGTAAAAGCTCCAAGCGGAGTTCTCGCTACAGTCTGAACCTGTCCGCTGCCGCCGCAGGTAGGACATACTACAGGTTTTGAACCTTTTTCAGCTCCTGTTCCGCCGCATTCAGGACATAGCTCGAGATGGTCAAATTTTACTTCTTTTTCTACGCCGAATACAGCTTCTTCAAAAGTGATTTCAACATCGGCTCTTATATCATCACCCGGCTGAGGAGCATTAGGGTCAGGTCTTCCTCCGAATCCGAAACCGCCAAAACCGCCAAAGAATGAATTAAATATATCATTCAGGTCGCCAAAACCGCCTTCAAACGGGCCGTTAGTATTAAATCCGGCATTTTTAAGACCGTCTTCTCCGTATCTGTCATAAGTCGCGCGCTTATTGTCATCCATAAGCGTTTCATACGCTTTACCGAGTTCCTTAAATTTCTCCTCTGCATCCGGAGCTTTATTAACATCGGGGTGTAAAGTTCTGGCTTTTCTTCTGAAAGCCGATTTTATTTCATCTTTTGAGGCATTTTTTTCAACGCCAAGTATTTCATAGTAATCGCTCATTTATGTGAATCTTTCATCTTCCTCAAGTCTGTTGTGTATCTAATCCGAAGCCGCTACATTTACAAGAGCCGGTCTCAAGACTTTATCTCCCATTTTGTAGCCCTTTTGAAGAACGGAAATTACTGTATTTTCAGGGTGTTCTTCAGTCGGGGTTCTCATAACAGCTTCGTGGTAATTAGGGTCAAAATCTTGATTTTCAGCCTCAATCATTTCTAGCCCTAACTTTGTCAAAGCTTCAAGTGTCTGCTTGTGTACGAGATTAAAGCTATCCTTTACCTGCTGACAATCTTCTACATTTTCAAGAGCTTTTTCACCGCGGTCAAAGTTGTCTAAAACTTCAATCATTTTTTTCATAGCATTTTCAAGACCAAATTTTAAGAGGTTTTCCCGTTCCTGTTCCTGTCTTTTTCTGAAGTTATCAAAATCAGCGGCCAATCTCAAATATTGATTATTCAATTTGTCATAATCTTCTTTAAGTTTTTCAAGTTCTGTATTATTTTCATCTGATTCAGATGGTGCGGATTCAGTATCTTCACTATCTTTAACCTGTTCATTCTCTTTATTTTCGAGTTTTTCTTCTTCTTCGTGATGTTTCTTAAAAGGATTATTACCGTGTTTATGTGACATATCTCTACCTCTTACAATATAATATATTATTTATTATAAGTTATCAAAGATAAGAAACAAGGAAAATTTATTATTTTTTAATAATTATAGGAAAAATTTTCCTAGTCAGGACAAGTATAATAATATATAATTTCGTCCAAACCATAGTTAACGCCTATGCCATAATGGTATAAAAAATGATGTCCTGGAAGGTTTTCATGTTCTCTGTCATTGATAACATAAAAAGTAAAACCCTCTATATCAATTCTGCCGTTATCGGTCAACATTGCATCATCAAAATTATGCATATAGCTTCCGGGTTCCTCAATTGATATAAACACGTTTTTTGTTAACTCTTTATTAATATAGTCTGTATTTACATTAAATTTTACAAGTATAGCTTCACTTCCAAACCATGAGTTTGCACATTTTGAAAGTTTGATATTATAGGCTCCTTCCGGAATCTTAGCAGGAAAATGAAAAACACGTTCCTGACTATTTATACTTTTTAGAGCTTTTTCGTATTGTTTTGGATTGTCATAAACTTTGTCCGCCTGCTTCATTTGAAAAATAATCAAAACACACGATAATATAAACATTTGCACTATAAAAATTATTAACAAATTCATTAGTGCTGTAATAACTTTTGTTGCTTTAGGATACTTATGAAATGTCAGCCTGCCAATGTATGATATCATACAAACAAACATTACAGGCAAAATAAATATAAGCAAATTGATTATACTTCCTCCAACAATTAAGCCTGTTATTAAAGTAAAAAAAGCTATAATAAAAGATATTAACTGAGCAAAAAATAAAAATTTATGCTGTTTTATATAACCGTCCAACTTTTCTAAAATTTCCATTCTGTTTTAACTCCTAAATTACGGATATAAGATTAATAATAAATTATTTTAGGACTTATTTTCTAAATTTACACTACTACATTCAATATATCTTTACATTATTTAACTTATTTACTTCGTACTAATCTGGTTGTATTATTATATAAGTAGATGATTAGATAATAAAACTTTCCGGAGAGAAAATTGACTCAGAAATATTATATAAAAGGCGGTATACCATTAAAAGGAGAAGTTTCCGTCGGCGGTGCGAAAAATTCGGTTTTAAAATTGATGGCCGCTGCCCTGCTAGCTAAAGGTGAAACAAAAATATACAATGTCCCTGATTTAACAGACGTAGAAATTATGCTCAGCGTTATTGAACAACTCGGTGCTAAAACAGGTTATGACAAAAAAGAAAAATCACTAACAATTGATGCAACTAATTTAACCAGTATTACTGCAAAATATGAACTTGTAAGTAAAATGAGAGCATCTTTTATCGTTCTTGGCGCACTGGTTTCAAGATGTAAAGAAGCAATTGTTGCCCTTCCGGGTGGATGCGCAATCGGGGAACGCCGTGTTGATTTCCACATTAAAGGACTTGAGGCATTAGGTGCAAAAATAAAAATTGAAAACGGTTATGTTCATGCAAAAGTTCCAAAACTTGTCGGTGCTGATATTTATCTTGATATCCCGTCTGTGGGTGCTACTGAAAATTTAATGCTGGCAGCAGTACTTGCCGAAGGGTCTACAAGAATCCAAAATGCCGCACAGGAACCGGAAATTGTCGATCTGGCAAACTTTTTAAATTCTCTTGGGGCTGATATTAACGGTGCAGGCACTTCCGAAATCGTTATCAACGGGGTTAAACAATCTGATTTACACCCTATTGAGTATACAACAATTCCTGACAGAATAGAGGCTGGAACATTTATGACTGCTATTATTGCTACAAAAGGCAAAGCAGTCATCAAAAATGTTTTCCCTGCTCATTTGACCTTCTTTACGGATAAATTACTCAAGATGGGCGCAAATATTAAACTTCTTGAGCCTAATTCACTTGAAGTAAGCTGCAAAAACAGATTAAATTCCATCAACTTTGTTACACAGCCTTATCCCGGTTTCCCGACAGACTTGCAATCGATGGCTATGACATTATTGTCAACGGCAAACGGGGTTGGAATTATTACCGAAAGTCTTTACGAAAACAGATTTATGCAGGTACCGGAACTCAGAAGAATGGGCGCTGATATTCATCAGGACAGAAACCACGCTATCATAAAGGGCGTAAAAAAATTGACCGGCGCAACTTTATCCGCAAGTGACCTGAGAGCCGGAGCTTCTCTGGTTGTTGCAGCATTAATGGCTGAAGGAAATTCCGTAATTGAAAACTTACATCATATAGATAGAGGATACGAAAATTTCGAAACTAAGCTAAGATTGTTAGGAGGTAAGATTGAAAGGAGAGAAGAATCTTCTCCAATCAACCTGACGGAGGGAATACACAATGAGTCCTACTTATAAGCGCTGGTACGATCACGATCCGCTATTGCTGGAAGTCATAGAATTACTTAAAAATTATCAGACTGAACTTCATGCTCAGGCTGAAATTTTCCTTAAAAAAATTGAAGAAAAAGTTTCCAAAGAAACAGTTGATAAATTCTACGCAATGGTAAAACCGGTTAATGCCAATAACCGCTGGTATGATAAAGACCCTGTTATTTCCAGAACAGTCGAAATATTGAGGATTGTTCCTCCTGAAGCTCAAAAAATCTGTGCACAGAATTTTATAAGAACTCTAAAAGAAATGGGCATTGAATACGAAAGCCCTAACGGAAACGGATAAAAGCTCTCTTGAATGCAGGAGAGCTTTTTTATCGGCAATTTAAATGATTGATTTTTCATAAGAAAACATTAAAATTAAAAATATGAAAAAGCTATTAATTTTTTTAATTGTAACACTCATTGCCGCATCCGTAAGTGCAAAAGATGTAGATTATGAACAGGTATACAGGGATTTGGAAGTTCCCTCGCACAAATATGTACACGATATTGACCCCGGCGAGTATTATGACACACAAACCTCTACCTGGTCACCTTACCCGCTTTTGAGACTTTTAGCACCTATATATTTTAAGACTATTGCAATTGAACCGGGATATTACCTTTTAACTCCGAGAGAGCACAAGGGAAACTGGTATATGCTTTTTAAGGAAAACGGCAAAATAAAATATATAGTTCCTATTTATGACAGAGAAATTGTTCCTGAATTTTTCTATGACGAAAACCTTCCTAAGCCAAAGCTCTCCCCTACACAGAAAATGCATCTTGGAATGCTGGATTTTATAGGGAAATTTGTTCCCAGTGCAAAAAGAAAACCTGCACCCCAGACTTATCTTGAATTAACGGATTTGGACAATCATTTTATTTCGCTTGTGGTTTACTGGGGAAATTACAGATACTATACAATTTTCAGAACGCTTCAGATGTAAAAAAATCCGCCCGTAATTTTAAGCCGGACGGAAAAGATAATCACACAAATTTAATTTAAAACATTTTTTCAAGTATATCTTTTCGTATAAAAATTGTATTTATATACGTATCTGCATAAACTTCATAGCCATTAGCAGCCATAAAACTTATAATTTCCGGTTTCTTTTTTCCCAAAAATTTTTCACCTGACAAATCTGCTGTTTCAACACAGAAAAAATAAGGCTTAAAATTCCTAAAATCTAAACTTTTTAAAATATTTTCATCAATCCCTTCTACATCAATTGAGAAAAGGAACAGCGTTTTTTCAGAGAAATATTCGGACATTATATCATTAATATTGCGCGTCGGAATATCCATTTGTTTACATTCATTTTTTAGTCCGCACTTATCTATAGCATCAAGAACCGTAGACTTATCAAAACTTCCGCAGACACCTTCTGCAAAATAAAACGGCATTTCATTGCCTGAATTTTCAGCAGTTACTCCAATATTTAGTACTATATCATTTTTCCGTATTTTTTTATATTCGGCAGCCAGTTCGGGAACTGCCTCTATAACAACGCCGGTATAGCCTTGCCTATATAAAAAATAGGTGTTGCTGCCTTCTATTGCAAAACAGCCTCCCAAATCCAAATAACTTATATAATCAATCAAATTTTTATTTTTTAATATTTTCAATGCAAAATCAAGAATCTTGTCTTCTCCGTATTGAGAATAAGAAATTTTATTTGTATATTTAGAAAAATATTTAAGCGCGAGCTTACTGTTAAAAACTTTGTGTTTTATTTTGGCAAACATGTTCCCTCCAAAGTTTTTAATACAAGTTCAGCGAGTTTTCTGTCAGATATAACCGAAGAATAATCCTTTATTCTCTCACAACATTCATTATAATATTGACTGTTTTCAGCAAGCTTTAATATAGTATCTCTAAACATTAACCTGTTATCATATTCAACTTCATTTAAAGGCTTAAACTCACACTGATTGTTAACCGAATCCACCATATCATTCTTATAAGCCACGACAGGCTTTCCGGCAAGAAGCAGCATTGGTATGGAGCCTGAACCGGCGCGTACTTTTCCGTAAGGAGCACACATTATATCAGCAATATCAAGATAAGTGCCTAAATCTTCATCAGAAAAAAGTCCTGTTATATAAACTCTATCCTCAAGATTTAAATTCTTAATTTTATTCTTAAATCTTTTCAGATATTTATCAGGACTGTCTGGAAAAATACCGCCGGCAGCAAGAAGTTTATAATTCTCCGGAAGTAATGCCAAAATTTCTGCCATTTCATCATATCTTTTCATATGATTAATAAACCCGAGCATCATAAGAATTTTGTCATTTTCTTTTATATCAAGTCTTGAGCGTATTTTATCTTTCAAATCCTGTTTAACAAAAAGATTCTCTTTGTAAAATCTTTTAACAGGGTCAATACCAAGTGCTGCTTTTACGCCGCAAAAGTACCAGTTTGTAATAAGGTTCAATGTATTTGCCATAAAATAAATATTTTTAAGTCTTGATAATTCTACAAATTTTTTAGAAACATTAAAATAATCAACAACATTTTTATAACCTAATACATCTAGAGGTGTATGTATATATATTAAAATCTTTCCATGTGCATTATACTCTCTGAGTTTATTTATAAAATTATAAAAAAGTTCGATATCCTTAGGGAAATAATATTTATCGCTTGCAAAAAATCCGAATTCATATTGAACTAAAATAATATCATAATTTTCGCATTTTCTGGCAATTTCGTTATAAAATCTCTCGTTCTCCTCATAAGAAGCATGGTGAACAAAATCCGGATCTATCGAAATAACATCATTTGCCTGCAAGACTCCTATTTCATCAAGACCTTCTTTTAACGCCCTGCAATATGCCGCTATACCACAGGTTGTATCCCACGTTGAAACATGAACGACTTTTTTCCCTCTGAAATTTTCAACATTCAAAGATGATGTATCCAACATAGATTTTATATCTGACCCAATTGATTCTTCTGCAAGTATTTTAACCCGTTCGGACAATTCAGACATAATTTCCCTATTAAAATCTGAATATTTACCGAACTGTCTTTTTACCGTATCAGAACTGTAAAATTTCTTTTTTAAACCGCTTAGCATTTAATCCTCCATGCCTGAATACACATTTAATGTTTTATTTTTAATAAAAATATTCATTAAACAAATAAATATTACCAGAATAAGTGTATTTTGTCAATAAATACAAACATTCAGGTATAACATTTTTTCCATGTAAATTTTACAATTTAAAAATTATGAAAGAACAAAAGAATACATTAAGACTCTTTGGCAGAAGGTTAAAAGAGTTACGGACAAAAAACAAAATCACACAGGAAAAACTCGCAGAAATAATCGGTGTGGAACAACAGCAAATCTGTCGTATAGAAAAAGGCGGATGTTTTACTACAATTGATAATTTGGAAAGATTATCGAAAGCTCTAAATGTTCCGGTAGATGAGCTTTTCAATTTTTCACATCAAAAAGAAACAGACGTCCTTTTGTCTGAGTTACACGAACTCTTAAAAGAAGCGTCTGCTGAACAGATAAAAATGATTTACAGAATAGTAAATGATATTTTAAAATAATTTCCTATTCATCATCATCATTATTAGTTTTAATTTTATCAACTACCATTTTAGCCATTTCTTTAGCTATAATACGCTGAGTAGCTTCCGGACAATTTTGAAGCATATTCATTGCTGTTCGTACAGTAGAATCAATATCATACCAGCGGCCTTTTCTGTTTTCATCAAGCCCTGAACCGACTGCATTGATAATATCTTCAACAGCTTCGAATTTTTCATCTTCAATATTGTGTTCAATAATAATTTTAATCAAATTTAAAGCGATTTTAATTTGTGTTTCATCGTCACTTTGTTCCAGTGTTGCAATAGCCTGTGATAAAACAGGGTCTTTGTCATACCAGCGGCGTTGTCTGTTGCTGTACTCTTCTTTCATAACTGTCTCCTTTTTATATTCTTATTAACCGTTTTTAAATGTTACACCCTTAGTACCTTTAGGGTATTCCCACTCGAGGCATTTTTTCTCGCAAGCAATTCTGCAAGCACCGCACTCGAGGCAATTTTCGAATTTTACAAGAAGCTTCTTTTCCTCTTCAATCCATTCATATACATTTGCAGGACAAACATACGTACAAATTTTTCGTTTGCAGTCCAAACATTTTTTCTGGTCAGGTCTCAGGTGAGACTCTATATCAGGCTCGTATTTTATTTTTGATAATTTATCTTCTAAACTCATTTTATCAGGATACTCCACAATAATTTTATAACACTAAAGAAATCTTTAAATAATTCTTTTATACTTCTGCTTTTTACAAAGCTTTTTATATAATTCCAAAACAGGGTACGTTTCGGGACAGAATTCACGGAGGTAAACATTTCAAAAAACATATTAATTCTTTCAAGATAATATTTTAAGAAGGAATCCTTCCTTTCATGAATAACATCCATAAGATTTCTATACGTTTTTAAATCTTTCATGACAAAAGATTTTTCCAGTTCAACTCTGTAACGGTCAAGTGAATTTTCACTAAAATCGCCTTTCGAAAGAGCAACAACTGCTGTTTCACCTGCGAGCTTTCCGCTTATCATAGCAAGATTAGTCCCTTCCCAGTGAAGATTATTAACAAGCATAGCTGCATCACCGACAATCATAACGCCTGCACCTGCAATGGTCGGAATTTTTTTAAAACCTCCTTCAGGAATTAAATGAGCTGAATATTCAAGAAGTTCACCGTCTTTTATTAAAGGAGCTATAACCGGGTGCTGTTTTAATTTATCAAGAAGTTCATAAGGTTTTGTTTTATGTTCTTCAAACTCATCAAGAGTAACACCGAGCCCTATGCTGACAGATTCTTTGTTTGTATACATAAAGCCGAGCCCGAGCATACCGAGCATTGAACCGCCAAAAATTTCATAAATACAGCCCTCATCATCATTCAAATGAAATCTGTCATTAATTTTTTCTTTAGGAAGCTTATAGACTTCTTTTACACTCACAGCGACATCTTTTGTTTCAATATCCCCTCTCAGGCCGATTTGCTTGGCAAGGAGGGAATTTACGCCGTCTGCAAGAACCACAATATCTGCATAATAATCTTCTAATTCAGTCTTAACCCCGACAACGCACTCATCTTTTACGATTAATTCTCTTACAACTGTTTCTTCAACAAGAATAACGCCTTCTTTTTTTGCTTCATCAGCCATCCAACGGTCAAACTTTCCGCGCATAACAGTATAGCTCGCAGGCAGCTCATGTTTATTCTGATAAGAAACTACCGTTCCATCATATTCACCGAGAATTGCGAACTTGTGTTCGACATTTTTTCTTTCAAGCGGAGCTGTTTTTTCAAAATCAGGAAAAATTTCGCGTGTAGGCTGAGCGTAAATAGCACCGCCGAAAACATTTTTACTGCCGCTGAACCTGCCGCGTTCAATAAGAATAACCTTATGTCCGGAACGGGCAATTGTAATGGCACAGGCGATTCCCGCAGGCCCTGCCCCGACAACTATAACTTCTGTTTTATTTTCTGACATAAAGACTCCTCTTAAAAGTTCAAAGCACTTCTAGAATGCATTGCATATCAAAATTATACACTAAATCTTGTTCATTGTAAAATAGTTAATATGAATATCACAGCGGGTAAATTTAAAGGACAAAAGATTACGGCACCTGATGAAAAGCTTACAAGGCCAACGCTTTCAAAAGTCAGAATGAGTGTATTTAATACTTTGCAGGCGATGAAAGATTTTGAGGGCTCAAGCTTTCTTGATATGTTTGCAGGGTCTGGAATTATGGCACTGGAAGCCGTGTCAAGGGGATTTGCAAGGGCTGTTGCAATAGAAAAACATCCTAAAGTTGCACAGATTATAAAAAACAATTATAAAAAATTCGCCCGAGTTCCTGAACTTATAATTGGTGACAGCATAAAAATCACTGCAAAAATGAATGAACAATTTGACGTAATTTATATTGACCCGCCATACTTTGCAGGAATTTATGAGAAAAGCCTTGCCGCTGTAAAAGAAATTTCGGGCGGAGTCGTAATATTGGAACACGTGAGCGATGTCGATTTTCAAGGTTACGAACTTATAAAGCAAAAAAAATACGGAGATAAGTTCATAACATTTCTACAAAAAAGCAGAGCCTGAGCTCTGCTTTTACAATTGAACAGTTGAATAATTAATCAACTAGACAAATCGCCTGTACGCCGCTATTGCTGCGGCCGTAGTAGCCGTTGTAGTAGACCGTGTAAGTAGGGTAGAAGCCTCGGGTGAATGCGTCGTGATTCGAGTACTCATCATCCGACCACAAGTAGAAGCTGGGCTCTGGAAGGCCTAAAGAGGTTGCAGTTCCTGACTCATAGGTTAAATTTGAAACGTCATTGTATGCTCCAACAGTGGGATTTCCTTTGTAAATGGCACTTGCTATTTTTCCAAGGTCAGCCATTGTTGGCATATTCCCTACACCGCCGCACTGTTTCACCGCGCCTGCCCAATAATCATTATCGTAATAGCATTCTTTTATGCCAAGCTCGCTTTTTTGTGCTTCACATTCTTGCTTATTTATTGGCGTCGGATAAAACGGACAGCTCCACTTCTTGCCGTTTGCCTCAAAATAGCCGTCCTCCTTGCAATTCTTCACTAGTTTCTCAAATGATGCATTGCCCTCCCAATCACTGTTTGTTATTGTAAATGAAATATTTTCAGGACTTACCTTGTATTTGTCTTTTCCGCCGGCCTGTAACGGGGTTATATGAAGGTCATAGCTTCCGCTTGAAAGCCAGCACAGTTCTGCATAATCAGCACTCGCATTCATGGCTTTGTTTCCGTTTATTACGTAGCTTCCGCATAAGTTCGCGCTTCCCGCCGGACAATCCACGTTCAGTTTTGCACAATACGTTTTCTCGGATAATGTTACATTCAATATCTGGTCTAATCCGTTAAGCGTCACCGTCTGAGTCGTCCAGTTTGACGTGTAATTGCTTTTCGGCGTTACGTTTACCGTATAACTACCGGGTTTAAGGTTGCACGCTGTGTATTCGTTCTCGTTTTGGTTGAAGGTTCCGTTGGTAAGTGTATAACTTCCGCATATGTTTGCATTATTTGCACAGTTTACGTTTAACTTTATACACGCTTTCGGTGCTTCCGTAAACGTTACGCTCGTTTCTTCATCTTTTCCGTTTATTGTTATGCTTTTCTGATTGTTTGACCAGTTCGAACTCCAATCAGGCGAGGGCAGTGCGGTCAGCGTGTAGGTGCCGTTCGTTAGGCCGCAATATGTATTCGATGGAAGAACGCTCCCGCTTCCTGTTATTTTTGTCGTTATGCAATACGTCGTCTGGTACGTTTGCGGTTTTTCTTCTACTATCTTTCCATACGCATTTACATAATATTTGAACGTATCAGGTTTCGGGCAAGTTTTTGCGTTGTATTCGCAATTTGGTTCCGCTTTCCCGTTTACATCAAATTTTATCTCTGCATAGTTCTCTT
>ERZ779843.459-NODE-459-length-60732-cov-7.595052_pt1 | contig 60732 bp, 65 predicted proteins | sample MGYA00511560_ERZ779843 | MGnify/ENA primary metagenome ERZ779843 (study PRJEB29588, sample SAMEA2158062) | human gut metagenome | biome: human gut; feature: human-associated habitat; material: faeces | place: Denmark | collected 2008/2010 ... | reverse complement strand
CCCCCTTTACTTTTTTATTTCCTTTTTACGTCGGCATTCGCCGACTTTTTTATTGCAGAAATCTTAACATCTTCACAAGAAGTGCAATTTCTGCTATAATTCATATAAAGAGGAAAGTATAATGACAAATGACATTGATTCACATAAACTTGCCTGCATTATAGCAAGAACACTAGATGACAAGCTTGGAAAAGATATTTCTATCTTAAACATAGGCCATGTCTCATCTCTTGCTGATTATTTTGTAATAGTGACAGGCGATTCTACACCACAGGTAAAAGCTCTTATGGAAGCAGTAAAAGAACGTATTAAACATTTATTCAATCGTATGCCTTTAAGAATGGAAAATGATTCAAAAAACAGATGGAATCTGCTTGATTATGGCGATGTCGTTGTTCATATCCTGCATAAAGAAGAAAGACAAACTTATGCAATAGAGAAATTTTGGAGTAATGCATTCAGCATATCAGAAGATGAGTGGAAAGAAACATCAAAAGATTACGGAACTTATAACTAGTGTTACAAATTTTACAAAAAAATAAGAAAGAGATAGAATAAGCTTATGGAAAATTTAGAAACTAAACAGGAAATAAATAAACAAATCAACGATTTAATCATGGAAATGGCAAAAGATCCTAAAAATGCCGATAATTACCATAAGTTATCCAGACTTTATCTCCAGTTGGAAGATTATGATAAAGTTATGTCGGTTCTTGAAAGCCTTCTTGCGCTATATCCAACCGATGTGCAGGCTCTTGTAGGTATGGGGACTATGTGGTTTTATGAAAAAGATTTCAGAAAATCTCTTTCATATTATAATAAAGCACTTGAAATCAACCCTAAAAATTATCTCATTTATTATAATATCGGGAATGTTTTTGCAGAATGGAAAAATTTCCCTAAAGCATTATTTTACTATAACAGGGCTATCGACTTAAACTCTACCAATCCTGAAATTTATAATGCAATTGCCCTGCTTTATCAGGATAACGAAGAATATATTGAGTCAAAAGCATATTATGAAAAAGCACTGTCGCTTGATCCTGAAAATATTACAGCACTCGTTGATATGGGTAACGTTTGTTTTAAAATATTCGATTATGAAACCGCACTCGACTTATATAAACGAGTATTTGCACTTAATATTGATAACAAAGTAGTTGCTATATGTATAGGAAATACATACACATTAATGAAAAAAAGGGAAGAAGCATACAGTTATTATGAAAAAGCATTAACAATGGAAGGCGACAATTATAGAGCATATATTTGTTACGCAATTTCACTTTCAGAATTCGGTGAAAATGATATGGCTATTGCAATGTATGAAAAAGCAAAAGCTATATTTCCTAAAGAACCTAACGCATACCAGCTTCTGGGGAATTTATATACCAACCTTAACCGCCTTGATGACGCTATGAAAGAATATAAAGAAGTTTTACACTTTAGACAAAATGATGCTCAAACATATCTTCTTTTAGGGAATGCCCATTATCTTCAAGGCGATATAGAAAAAGCTATAGCTTCATATAGAGCAGCAATAAAAATTGAACCAGAAAATGATGAATTTAAATTGGTTTATTTCCAGGTTCTTGATGAATACATAGATAACAAACGCAAAGGCGAGGCAGCATAATGCATTCAGACTACGAAAAGCCGTATATGATTGAAAGGATTGTATCGGCTCTTACATATCCTACAATGGGAATGATTGGTTTTATATGGTTAATTCTCGGATTAATTACACATGCAAAATTACGTCCATTTACGCAATATCATATTTTTCAATCAATATTCCTTTCTATCGGTTATGTAATTATCTCAATATTGCTCGGCGTTTTAAGCAATGTTCTGAGTGTAATACCTTTGATTAATAAAATTACAGCGCAAATTATTTTTTGGCTTAATATGCCTGCTATATTTGGATATTCACTGATACAGGCTTGTATTTATACAATAATAATATATTTAACAGTAACGGCATTTATGGGAAAATATAGCTATTTACCGTGGGTTTCTGATATTATCAGACAAAATATCAGATAGAACCAGCGAAAAAATATCTTGCAATATTGCGCAAATTTTATTTTTACGTGTGTTATGTATAGTATGAACAATAATATCACTTTTGGCGCAAGATTTATACAAAAAATTCCAATTAAGACCTATTCTTTTGAAAAAAAGATTTATACTCCGGACACGGCAAATTTTGTGGAATTTATGCCTGCGGATTCTAAAGACATTTGTGTACTGGGCGATATTGCACAAGATTTTGGCGGAGACAGTTTTGCTAATAATGTGTATATTCATGCAAAATATTTCAGGAATAACGAAGCCTCCAGAGCCCGTTTCTTTGGCCTGACTAAACAAAACAGTGATTATGAAAATTTAAATCCTAACAATGTATTAGGGGTATGCGAAATAACAAAAAAATCAGAACATACAAATGAAATTGAATATTTACAAGTTCATCCAAGATTCGTTTATCCATGCGGACCGCGCCCCATAAAACGAATAGGCACAGCTATTCTGGATTGCATAAAAGAATTTAGTAATCAAATAACGTTACGTGCATCTTATAATTCGGGAAAATTTTATAAAAAGAACGATTTTACTGAAATTAATCCTGAAAAACGTTTATATTTATGGACGAAAGAGAATTAATTACCCTTTTCGCGAGAGAACGAGAGCATTGGACAGTGTAATACCTCCTCGAACCTGAGGACTGTTTACGACCCTGCCGTCAACGTACATTACAGTGGAACCGCCGCCGTCCAGATTCATAGCATTGACACAGCCAAGAGACTTCATAAAACCCGCAAGCTGCATTAATGTCATACCGACAGAACTGCCCTCACGACCGTCTACAGCAACCATAATCATATCATTATCCGTGGTATAGCCTATTGCTGTACGAGGATTTTTGCCTCCTACAGCACCGAGTTTCTGAGCAGTCATATCAACAAATACTTCGGAATCTTTAACAAGATACGGCCCTCCGCTAATGATATGTTTAACATTTTTCCAATCAGGGCTGGTTGCAATTTCAAATTCAACCTTTTTTTCAAAAGCTATAGGTCTTAATACTTTTGCAGGCCCTACTATCACATAGCCGCCATCCGGAATAGGGAGAGAAGAATATGACGCAGCAGTAACTTTATTATCTTTTATAGCGATTTGAAATCCATATTTAGGAGAGGCAGGAGAGGTCTTTCCCCAGTCATTTGAGTAGGCTATAACATGAGTTGATAACATTCTTGGCTGATTTATATTATCGACCTTTACAGAGCTTTTAGAGGCCTTTAAACGACTATCAAACTGAACGCGCGCCATATCAAAACTTTTATCAAAAATACCCATGGCAACTCTGTCGTAAACTGGGCCTGTGTACATCTTTCCGTCAATCATTAAAGTTCCCAATGGAACACCCGTCTGGGGTTTAAAGTATGTACCGTTTATTGCAACTATTGAATTAGAATTTTTTGCTATTGTTGTAATTGTTCTTCTGCTCTTCAAATTATTGGAGGTGGAGGAAAGTGCCGGTTTTAATTCAAAATCATCTGCAAGTTTTAAATCAATCTCTACCACATTAATCCTTACAGGTCTGCGATCATAATATTTTGTAAGTTTTATGTGCTTTACCCCGCTATCAACATCTGTAATAACAGCATTCGGATACTTTTTCTTTATCTTCTCATCAAAATTTTTTGCTCTAGTCTCCATAGAAAATTCATTTAATATTTTATCTTTAATTTGGCCAGTGTCAATTGCCGAAGACGGCGAACTCATCCGGGCTAATTTCAGGTTATCGGCGAAAATAGGCGGATTGACAAATATTGTCTGGGAAAATACCAGTACTCCCATAAGCGAACCTGTAATTAATGAGTTTAAGAACCTCTCACGATTTGCAGCATAAAAGAGCGTATCCATAGCGTCACCTCATTTTTTAAAGTAACCGGATACCTTTTTTATTTTAGAGTGGGGCGGGGAATAACACTCATCGGAAACCTGTTTTTCACCCAAATTGAAAGTTTCCTTAAATCTTTAAAGTTTTTTCAAAAGAGTTAAAGATTTCACAGGGGCTTCCTACTATCATTGTAACATATATTTACAAATATCTCAAGTTCTCTGATAGTAAGGGTTTTACAAAACTAAATAGAGGTAAATGTACACTTAATCAACATTTACCACGGATAATCATCCTTTATCTGCCACCCGTCCATTATCATTAGGGTTCCGCAAAAACCGCCTGCATATTTCGAATGAGTACCTTTTTTACATGGATAATTACCATCGTTTAGCATTCGCTCTCTGGTTTGTTCAATATATTTTGCTCCATATCCCCACATTACAAGACGTTTTTCCCTATATAATTCTGTCATAAAGACATCTTTGCCTAAACGATTCGGCCCTTGCTTAGAATTAATATCAATTAAAATCCAGATATAATTGCCAGGTGTATTTGCAAACATACCTATAGCAGTTCCATCAGGCAGTATATGCCAGTATAATACGCTAATTGCACCATCTCCATCAATATTGTAAACCCGATATTGAGCATGTTCCGGAGAATGAAAACCGGCTTTACCAACAACTTTAAAATAAGGTTCAAAATATTTTTTAAAAAATTCAGACTTATTTGCAGCATAATCCGTTTCTGAAGGAAAAGTCCATTCAGAGACTTCGCCATTATCTTTTTCCGATAATCGAATCACTTGTTGTAACGTTGAAAAACTTTTTTTAAGTTTAGAAACAGTAATTTGTTTATCAATCTTTTGAGTAATTGCGGGTAATGTCATTGCCGCAACCACGCCGATTATTCCGAGCGTAATCAGAACTTCGGCTAAAGTAAATCCGGGCTTTAAATCACGCTGCCCCCCCCCCCGAAACTCGCTCTATAACTAGCTTTTGCATTATTTCTCCTTTCTTTCTTAATCTATATCCACAGGTTCTCTCATAATTTTTTCTATTGCTTCGCGCGCAGTAAACACAAGTGCCTCCGGAACATTAGATATCGTAGTGAACTGACGCAATACATCAACAACACGTTTAAAGGAACGTACAATATCACCTTCACCAATATCAATCTGCTGCGAAATTGTTTCCCAGTCAGCTCCTTCAACCCATAATTCAATTAATGAACTGAAATACGGATTTATATAAAGAGGAGCTTCTACAGAATAATAATTCTGAACTTTTTCAATTTTTCTTTTTATATTACGGATGCTATTAAGGGTTTTTCTGACCGGTTCTGAAAATGGGATATATGGAATATCAATTCTCAAATCTTCTGTAGTAATTGCACAAACCACCGCTGCAAGTTGAGCCGGTGTGAGATTTTCAAGAACATGCGAAAATATAATTTCAGCTACAAAGAGTTCATTTTCTGAACGTATCTGAGAAGTTGTAACACCCCTATCCGTAGGATAATCGTCTTTTAAATATCCAAAGTCTATTAATACACTACGGTGTGCCAAAAATTTATTCCAGAAGATATCCCGCTGACGCTCGATTTCCTTATCAAGCTTATTCAGTTTTGATTTAAAACGACTGATAACTTCAATATTTTTCGTATGTTTTTTATAAAGCTTACAGGTATCACAAGGATAATCGTGCATTTTTTCAAGCATAGCTTTGGTTTCTTTACCGAATTTTACGACCTCAGGAGAGAGCGGACGATTTTTTGAACGTTCCTGTTTTGTTATTTTTTTATAAGTTTGACGGTTTTGGACATAAATATGCCGTAATTTATCATACTCATGAAGTTCAGCATCGCACAGTTTATTAGGGCAGACAAAATCACGGGTTTTAATTTCTCCTTCAAGAGAAGATTTCAATTGCAAAAGCGGTTTTAAACGTGAACCGGAGGAAAAATAGCCAAAACTCTTTAAGATTAATTCTTTTGCCTCTTCAAGCGAGAATCTCTGCAAAAGGTTTAAAACCATTGAATAACTCGGGGAAAAACGGCTTTCGAGCGGGTTGGCATCGCTTAAAACAAGTTCTGCCACCTCTTCCGGCGACTCGAACTGTGTCCCCACAACGGTCACATAACCAATTTCATCCATTCCGCGTCTTCCCGCACGTCCTGACATTTGCAGAAACTCGCTTGCCGTAAGCATTCTGTGGCCGCTATCTGTTCTTTTACTTGTTGAACTGATAACTGTAGAGCGGGCAGGCATATTTATTCCGGCAGCAAGAGTTTCCGTTGCAAACACAACTTTTATTAAACCTTTCTGAAATAATTTTTCCACCAGATTCTTCCAGGCAGGCAAAAGTCCTGCATGATGTGAAGCAACGCCGCATAAGAGGTATTCAATATGCTTGTTGTTATAAAGGTGCGGGTTTTCGGCAATATAGTCGTCTATAAACTGGCGTATCTGAGCACGTTCCCCTTTTGTAACGAGTTCAAGCCCTGCACATTTTTCCATCTGTTCATCACATTTTTTACGTGAAAAAGTAAAGTAAATTGCCGGCAGCATGTCCTGATTATAAAGATTCCTTACAATATCTTTTACAAAAGAACGCTGTTTTTTTCTATTATGTCCCCATAATTTCTTTTCAGGTTTAATTTTCTTATTCAATTGACCTGAAGGTGTCAACAGAGGAAGAAGTTTATCAGGCTGCGAGCTGTCAAAATAGAAAAATCTCAAAGGTACCGGTCTGAAATTAGTGTCAACGAGTTCGGTTTTTGAATGAACTGTATTAATCCAGCCGGTGAGTTCGTCAGCATTGGCAACTGTCGCGGACAGTGCAATTATCTGAACATTTGTAGGGCAGTAAATTATACTTTCTTCCCAAACAGTTCCGCGCTGCTCATCGTTCATATAATGAACCTCATCAAGAACAACGTATTTAACGTCTTTCATATTATCGGCGACAGCCCCGAAATTCGTACCATAAAGCATATTTCTAAAAACTTCGGTTGTCATGATAACAATTTGTGCATTACGGTTAATAGAAGTATCGCCGGTTAAAAGTCCGACTTTATCAGACCCGTATTTCTCAGAAAAGTCATAAAACTTCTGATTCGAAAGTGCTTTCAAAGGGGTAGTATAAAATATACGTGTGCCTTCTTCCAGAGCTCTATGAATTGCATGCTGGGCAATAACCGTTTTACCTGCACCAGTAGGCGCACAAACAACAACACTTTTACCGTTATCTATATAATTACACGCGTCTTTTTGAAAATCATCCAGTTCAAATGGGAATTCGTACATTCATACTCCTTACAAAAGCTGTCTTTAATATTATAACACGAATAGAAAGATTATTCTATATTACTCAGCCTGTAATCAAACACAGGTACAGTATAACCTACGGCAAGAAAACACATTGGAAGTGAATAAATAAACCCTAACCAGCCGAAAGGCGCCCTGTAATAAGCATCCATCATTAAAGCCGTTATTATAAACAACAATAAACGGAAAAACAGAACTTTAAAATAATACTTTAAAGAAAATTCACTACCGGAAAAATCATAATGAAATCTTGTATCCAGTACTCTTGACCAGATAACAAACAATAAATAAAAAGCATATGACTGCCAGTTAAACAATAAAAGAGGAAGCCCTATTAAATACTTAATAATTACATGAGTTTTCATGTAAATAAATCTGACAAGAACCGTAATTTGGCATAAAAAAGTCAGCACTTTAAAAATAAAAGTATCTTTTACAAAAAAAGGCTTTTCTACAGCTTCTAAAACAGTATCAAATCTCTCCTGTACCATTGTTCACATCTTACCACAAAAAACTCCCTTTCGGGAGTTTCTCTTTTATATTTTATCAAAACCGGTATATTTTCTAAGAACTTCAGGAATGATAATTGAACCGTCTGCCTGCTGATAATTTTCAACAATCGCAGCAAATGTTCTGCCGACGGCAAGTCCTGAACCGTTAATGGTATGGACAAACTGAACTTTTCCGGTTTCTTTGTCACGGTATCTGATATTTGCACGTCTTGCCTGATAATCACCGTAATTTGAACAGCTTGAGATTTCCTTATAAGTTCCGTAAGACGGCATCCATACTTCCAAATCCCAGCATTTATTGGCTGAAAAACCAATATCCGCAGTACATAGAGCTTCACGCCTATAAGGAAGCTCAAGTAATTGCAGCATTTTTTCAGCATCTTCTGTTAATTTTTCATGTTCCTCTTTACTTGTCTGAGGAGTACATAACTTAACGAGTTCAACTTTATTAAACTGGTGAACTCTGATTAAGCCCCTTGTATCTTTACCGGCAGAACCTGCCTCGCGTCTGAAACAAGGTGTGTAAGCTGTCATATATTTAGGAAGTTCATCTTCTGAAAGGATTTCACCGGCATAAATATTTGTTACAGGAACTTCTGCCGTAGGAATTAAATATAAATCTTCATCAACACATTTATACATATCTTCCGCAAATTTAGGAAGCTGACCGGTACCTGTCATTGTAGCTGCATTAGCCATAAATGGAGGTAATATTTCTTCGTAACCCTGTTCGCCGCAATGGTAATCAAGGAAGAAATTAATTATAGCACGCTCTAATGCTGCGCCTTTGCCGCGATAAAGAGTAAATCGGCTCTGTGAAAGTTTTACGCCGCGTTCAAAATCAACAAGACCTTTTTCTTCACACAAATCCCAGTGCGGTTTAAATTCAAAATCAAATTTACGCGGTTCACCCCATTTGTAAACCTCAACGTTATCATCTTCCGATGTTCCTATTGGAGTTGTTTCGTCAGGAATATTAGGAATATGAAGCAGCAAATCACGTTGTTTTTCATCCAGGACAGACTGCTTATCTTCCATTTCTTTTATATCGTCACCGATTTTTTTTACTTCTGCTTGAACAGCATCAGTATTTTCACCTTTTTTCTTTAATTCGCCAATCATTTGAGAATCTTTTTTTCTTTTTGCTCTCAATTCATCGGCTGCCGTTTGTATTTTACGTCTTTCTTCATCAATCTTAATAACTTCATCTATAGATAAAACAGGATTTCTGCGTTTTAAAAGTTCGTTAATTTTTTCGGGGCATTCGCGAATCAGTTTTATATCAAGCATTTCAAACCTCTTTCTTATTCATATTCAGCACAAATATTATAGATTAAATAAAAACATTAATCAAGATTTAAACACTGCCCGATACTAAATCTAAAGAATGATTGCAAAATTGACAAAAAAATAGGATAATATGAGTGAGGATATGTGTCATGGAACTATTTAAAAAACTTTCTGAAAAATTAAGCACAAAAGGGAAGAAATCATTTAACGGAATGATTAAACCTATTGATGTGGATTTTGATACTTCCAAGAATGAATTTTTGGATGGCTTATCAAAACGGGCACTAAAATTATATGAAAAACAGCATGACATAAAAAAGTTTTCACAGCTTGTATTATCTGACCCAGAAAACACGTCGCACTACGAACTTGTTGATGATCTGTTTAACAAAGGAGGGGTTGATCCTCTTGAAGACGAAAAACTCGAAAGACTTGCAGATAACTCCAGATTTTTAAAAGATTTAGGACTTATTGATTAAATAAAAAAAAGACCGCATTTAAGCGGTCCTTTTTTATTCCATATTCATTATTACAGCATCTCTAAATTCGGTTGTCTTCATCTTACCGCCGAGATCTTCCGTGAAACAGCCTCCTTCAAAAGTTTTGTATAATGCTTTTTCAATTTTATTCGCATATTTATCTTCATCAAGGTATCTAAGCATATCAATAGCTGACAGAAGTAAGGCTGTAGGGTTGGCTTTATTTTTACCTTTAATATCAGGTGCAGAACCGTGTACAGGTTCAAAAACAGCACCATATTTACCGATATTTGCGCCCTGTGCAACTCCCAGGCCGCCTATTAATCCGGCAGTCAAATCAGAAACAATATCACCGTAAAGATTCGGCATAACCAGAACATCAAATACAGTTGGATCTTGAACTAATTGTAAACATAAGTTATCTACAAGCAATTCTTTCTGTTTAATTTTAGGGTATTCCGCACCTACGTTTCTGAAACACTCGAGAAATAACCCGTCAGAAAGCTTGCAGATATTTGCTTTAGTGACACAACAGACTTCTTTACGTTTATGCTTTACAGCATATTCAAACGCGTAACGGCAAATTCTTTCAGAAGCCTTACGAGTAATGATTTTAATACTTTCAGCGGTATTTTCATCAATTTTATGTTCAAGACCTGCATATAAATCTTCCGTATTTTCACGAATAACAACTAAATCAACATCATCATATCTTGTTTTAATATTTGGAAGATTTTTGCATGGACGGACATTTGCATATAAATCAAGAGCCTTGCGAAGCTGGACATTAACAGAACGAAATCCCATTCCGATAGGAGTTGTAATTGGAGCTTTCAAAGCGACTTTATTAATTTTAATAGATTCAAGAACTCTAGCAGGCAAAGGGGTACCTTCTTCAGCTATAACATCAGTTCCCGCAGTTTGAATATCCCAGTTAATTTGAAGCCCGCTTGCTTCAATAATTCTCACAACAGCGTCCGATATTTCAGGTCCGATTCCGTCACCGTTAATTAAAGTTACTGTTTTCATCTTTTTTCTTACCTTTCACTATATACAGATTTCTCTTAAATTCCTTATAAAAACCGCAACGTGTTACTAAAAGGTTATCTTCCAGAAACACGTCTCCTTGAATTAATGCACCCAGAAGCGGGCAGTCTAATTCTTTAATATAATTTTCACATGTATTGCACAGGTCATCATTTTCTATAAAAATTCTTGAATCTTCACAATACATAAATAATATTATACACTTATTTACCACATTTTGCAATATTATTAAATTTTGCCTGCCTCCGGCGGGCCATCTGGATTAATTTTTTCTTTCCAAGCTTTAACAATCCTATCTTCAATAGTTTTCAAATCCGCAGAATCGTATTTTTCATAATCTCTCGGCATATGAATATAGCTCCATGCAGCACGTATATGTTCTTCGTTATCAATAGGATATTTTTTGTTAACAGGGTCTGCAAAGTCAACTTCTCCGTATTTGTGTAAGCCTCTGTTAGGGTAAACATCTTTACGTTTTTTCATTTAATTCTCCTTTTTGGATAACATAAGCCGCTAAAGGATTTTAAACATTGCACATATAGATATAAATATTAACATTTGTAACATAAATTCAAATTAAAGCAATTTTATTAAGAAAGAAATTTTTATATAAGTAAGGTAGTTATAAAATTATAGTAGGTAATGGTTATGGGAATTGGTGCAATAGGATCAAAAGCCTTTAATTATGTCAGACGCGGTGTTAAAATGGCACCTGACTTTGTATTAGGTACAGGTAATGAAGTTTTTTCAAAAGCTCTTACAGATTCATTTTACGGTGTCAAAAATTCTGCCGGAAAACGTGAGGGCGGAAAGCACTTTAAAAACTTCTGGACACAATTAAAGGAAGCAACTTTAAAAGCAGAAGAATATAATAAAAATCAACGAAAACTGCATGGCGGATTTTTTAAAAACATGTATCACCAGACAGTTTCAATTCCCGGCAGGATGAAAGCCGGATGGAGACATGGTTCATCTATTGCGTCAAAAGCAGGTAAAACAAAATGGTGGGGTGGTTTAAAAGGTTCAATAGGAGCATTAGGAAAACGCCTGCCGCTTCTTGGAGGTTTGTTCGCAATTGCGGTAGAAATCCCTAATATTTGGAGTGCAACAAAAGATAAAGGAATAGTTGGCGGAGCTACAGAAGCAGTAAAAACTACAGCAAGAGTAACAACCGGTATGGTTGGAGGTGCAATTGGTGCAGCGTTACTTAGTCCGATTCCGGTAGTAGGGCCGATTTTAGGCAGCATAGTAGGTTATATGGCAGGTGATGCTCTCGCAAGTGTATTTACAGGAAAAAGCCATACTGAAAAGAAAATAGAAGCAGAAATCCAGGCACAGCAAAATAGGCAACAAACTCAACAGCAATACCACTTTGATACAGGCAGTACAAATCCGTTCGTTCAACCTACAATGACTCCGCAAGAACTGGCTATGCTGCAAATGCAGTTGTACGGCGGAAGCAAGTACGGAAATGACTTTATGGCAAAACAAGCCGGAATATATTACTAAATGGGCAAAGGGTAGCAGGTAGTATGAAAATTCCCAACCCGACAACCCAACAGGGAGGACGTTAAGAAATTAGCGTCCTTTTTGTAATATTACTTAACAATAAGTCAATATTTATAAAATAAAATTTTTTATTAATATAAGGGAAAATAAATACGGGGAAAAAATGACTATTCAAGGTTATACATCAAATGATATCCTGAATTTATCGCGTTATATTACCGGTGCTGCAGTCAACCAGAATGATTTGGATCTCGGTGCAGGCGTTGCAGGAGCAGTGGTTATGGAAGGCGCGATAAAAGGCGGTTCATGGCTGATGAATAACAAAAAGAAATTTAAAGAAGATGGATTTTTTAAAACTCTGAATTCGTCCCTAAAAGCAACAAAAGAACTTGAACAAACTCTTAAAGGCAAAAATATCTTTGAAACCTCAAAAAATTTTTATAAATACAATACTTTAAAAGAATTAGGATTAAAATACAAAGAATTTACAAAGCTGCCGGCAGAAAAAGTTGCCGAATTAACAGGCAATGCAAGGCTGAAGTATCTGCAAAAGGCAGCAAAATCAGATTATTATAAAGATGTAAGAAAACTCCTCAATGAAGCTGAAAAGTTGAGTGGTGCTGCTTATAAAGCAAAAATGAAAGACGTCTCGGAAGCTATAGCAAAGGCAGATTTAAATATACACAACGCAAAGCTCAGCGGTGAACTTGCTCCGGTTACTCGAACCGGAAAAGCAGTGCAGAAACTAAAAAATATTACCGGAATAAATAAAGCCACAACAGCAGCAAAAGAATTCGCCATAGCCTCTGATTCATTCAGAACAGTATCAAAAGCTGTAAAAGGGAATGCTTTATTTGCAGGAATTGAAGCACTGGCAGCAGCACCGGAAATATACCAGACCTACAACGAGCTCGGCTCGGCCGCAGGAAACAGACAGGTTGGAAGAACCGTTGTCAACATAGCCGCAGAAACCGCAGGTTTTGCAGTTGGAATGAAAGCAGGAGCTGCTGCCGGAGCCGCTATCGGTACGTTAATTCCGGTGCCCGGCGTAGGAACTGCTGTCGGGGCTGTAATCGGAGCGGCTGTGGGACTTGTGGGAAGCTGGCTTGCCGGTAAAGCCTCCAGGGCTATCGTTGGTGAATCTGAATTAAAAAATAAAAATGAATATGATGCTAAAGTTCTTGCACTAAAATCAAAATTCGATAAAAACTTTGAAAAAGACCTGCTTCTTACAGCTCAGGCAAAACTAACAGAGGAAAAAGATATTAAAAGCAAGAATTTAGAAAAAACATTGAAATCATTTAATAATGTAGCAAGTGCATACACATAAAAAGAGGAACTTAAACTAAGTTCCTTTTTTATTTAATGCTTCATTAACTCTTTTTCATTAAATGAAATTGTTTCAAGTACATTGTTAAAGAATTTTTCAAGAGCCATTCCCATTTCGGAAATCTCCTGTTTATACTCGGCTGCCGCTTCTTCTCTCGCTTCCAAAAATGCTTCTTTAAACAAATCTTCGCTCATAAATAACTCCCGTTTGACTATCACATTTTTATTTACGGCATATTCTTTCATTTCTTTAAAAAATTAAAGAATTTGTTACAAAGTTTTATAATTATTAGAAAATAATTTAAGTTTAAAGTACAATGTAAAAATAGAATGAGTAGGGGAATAAGAAAAGCTATGACTACAAGTTTTCATTTGACAAGTTATGATTATTATTCAAGCCGAAGTGATATGGAAATTATTTCCAATATTGTAGAATCATTGAAAAAAGTGCTTGAAGAAGATAAACGTGAAACCCAGCCGCTTTTTCTAAAAACGTCAGATAATCTAATCTTAAATATAGCAAGAAAAGTTGTTCAGGAAAAGAAAAAAACTTTTTTGATAGGGATTACAGGAGAAAGTGCTTCCGGCAAAACAGTATTTGTTGATAACACTATTAAAGCGTGCATTAAAGATAAAAAAGAAGGTATATATACTGTTGTACGCTGCGATGACTATTATAAAGACACATCAAAAGAATTACGTGAAGCCGGAAGCTATGAAGAATTATTTAAAACAGGTTTCAGCTTTGACACCCCTGATGTAATTAATCTGGATTTGATGAAAGAACACCTTATGGGGTTAAAAAAGGGCCAAACCATTATTTCACCTAATTATAACTTTGTGACATGCGTTTCTGACCCTAACGGCGATGTAAAAAAACCTGCAAAAGTTGTCTTAACTGAAGGTTTATATGTTTTAAATGAAGGCATCAGAGATATTATGGATGTAAAAGTTTATGTATACACCCCTCTTGAAGTTATCAAAGACCGCTGGTACAGACGTGCAGCTTTACGTGGTAAGACCGGAGCCGCAGCAGATTTACAATTTAAAGATGTAAACAGAACTGCGCAGCAGTATATCAGACCGGCATACCAGATAGCTGATGCAGTAATTAACGGAATGGTATCTCAAGAATATATCCAATACATCACAGACAGAATATTTAAAACACTACAGGATATTGAATACTAATGAATCATAAAAGTGCAGTTAAGGCTAAAAATGCTTGTATATCAACATTATTAATCATTACTCTCTGGTCTATGGGACATTTGAAAGTTTCAAAAGACGCAATTGCTAAAAATCCGGAAACAGTAGGATTAGCATTTTTAATTGCATACGGACTTCCAATTGTTATACTTTTTATTCTTGCTGTATTTTATGCTATAAAAGCCAAACAAACAGAATATGACGATTTAGATGAATAAAAAAAAAAAGCCGGATATAAACCGGCTTTCTTAAACTATGTTAGTAACGGTTTTTCATACATGGGCACTGAGGCTCGGCAACGTATATTTTCTGGGCAGGAACTATTATTTTGTTGCACGTATTACATTTAGGGAATGCTTTTACGCATTTAGGACAAATCGGAGCTGCTGCACCGGTTACACAAGGGTTACATTTTTCAACTTTTTTGCAAGGATTGCAATTCTTAAACCCTTTAAACGGATTCAAACTGAATGTTGAATAATTAGGTCCAATACCGAGATAAGGCAGCGGATTCAAACTTTGGATACCCTGCCAGGCAAAAGCACCCTGAGCAGGAAGCAACAATAATCCCATAACACCAAAATACATTAAAAACTTTTTCATACATATCTCCTTATTAGTTACATTTTTATTGTAAACACGTTTGAGATTAATCCCATAACCTTATGGAGAATATTGATTATTATATCGGGCTAGTAGAAAGTAATAAAAAAGAGACCGAAATTAATCAGTCTCTTTTTCTAATATATGTTTTAAGGATTCTTATAGAGCATTTTTAACTTTAGAAACTTTCGCATCCTTTAATAAGATAACCTTAATTACTTCACCTTTCTTAGCGTGGTAGTTAAGTCCTTTTGTAACTAAGCCGGTAGCGAGCCCTACACCGGCACCAACAGGAGCACCAATGGCAATACCTGTACCGATTTTAACAGGGTCAGGAATAAAGGCAAAACCAACACCGGCACCAATACCAACTCCGGCTCCGCCGGCAGTATAAAGGGCTAATTTGCCTGCTGTCATCCAAGGGCCTTCTTTTAAATCATATTTCTTTGTAAAAGGTTTAGCATTTAAATCAACTTTCTTACCGCAAGGGAGTTCAGCACTTGTGATTTCAGCGTAAACTCTTGCATTTTTATTGAACCATTTTGGATCCTGGATTTCATTGATTTGGGCATAGAACTTTGTACCCTCAGGGAAGATAACAGTACCTTCTTTAGTAGAAATATCTTCTTTTGCCACAAAAGTTAAGTTATCACCTTCAGCACTTTTGTCAGATTTGAACTTTTCAGTAAATGCAACAGGTATAACATTGCCTTCTGATACAATATTGGAGTTATCCATCACTTTAACTTCATTGTTCGGAGCTTTTCTGGCATAAGCAAGATGTTCAATCCCGCCTTTATACTCAGTTTTAACAAGACCCAATTTATCTTTTAATCTTGCAAGAATAACAGCAGCCTCAGCTCTGGAAAGAACATCATTAGGCCGTAATTCATTTGCATTCGGATAATTTACGTAAATACCGTAATTTAGCGTTTTCGCATAAGGTTTTTGTGCCCAGGTCGGAATCTGCTTAGCATCAACATAATTATCCAAAACAGATGTATCTGCGTTCATATCTTTTGTAATATGGCTGATTACAGATTGTGTTTCAGAACGGGACATAAGCTTTTTAGGCTGGAATGTTCTGTCAGGATAACCATAGACCAATCCAAGCTGCTGAGAACGTAAAACATCATTGTAATAATAATCTGATTGGTTTACATCAGAAAAGATGTTTGTAATGTTAACGTTTAAGTTATCATTAGATAACACTTTTAACAAAGCCTGCACAAAATCAACCCTTTTGACACTTCCTTCAGGATTAAAATTTCCGGAAGTCAAAGTCATAATGTTGCTGTCCACGACTTCATTAATCTCTTTTGAAGCCCAATAATTAGAGCTTACATCGGCAATATCTGCCGCAAATGAAGGCATCAGCGTTGTTGCGAATAAACCGCAAGCCAATAACCCGACCATAAATTTGTTCATTTTCTACTTCCTCATATTTTTATACTAAACACTAGTAAATGAATTATTTTTATAGTATATATTATAATAGAGTTTTTGTAAAGCTTTTTTAAATATACATATTCGAAGGAGATGAAAAATAAAATGAACGATTACACTATGACCAAAATAGTAGCCACCCTCGGCCCCGCTACTGCAACAAAAGATATGATAAAAAAACTTTTTAAAGCCGGAGTTACAATGTTTAGAATTAACTCCTCCCACGGGGACGTAGAATTTCACAGTGCAAATCTTAAATGTATAAGAGAGATTGAACAGGAAGAACACCGCTTAATACCTGTTCTTTTAGATTTACAGGGGCCAAAAATCAGAATAGGAAATATCGGAACTCCTATAGAACTAAAAAAAGGCGAAACTCTGAAATTCCGCCATCAGGATTCAATCACAGACGACATTCTGCCTGTAGATTACAAAGGAATGGCTGATGATGTGAAAATCGGAGAAATGATTCTCATTGATGACGGAAAAATTCAGCTTGAAGTAGAAAAAGTCGAAAACGGAGTTATATTTGCAAAAGTTCTTACAGACGGCCTTTTAAAACCTCGGAAAGGTATAAATATTCCGGGTTCAACAGGAAGTATTGATGTATTGACAGAAAGAGACCTGAAATTCGTTAAATTTGCGGTCGACGAAAATATTGATTATCTTGGTTTATCATTTGTAAGAGAGGCTGACGATGTTGTAAAACTTCGCGAGATATTGAAAGGTTACGGCAGAGAGGACATAAAAATAATTTCAAAAATCGAAAAACCTCAAGCCGTTGACAATATAGATTCAATTATTGAAGTTTCAGACGGAATTATGGTTGCAAGAGGAGATTTGGGCATTGAAATTTCTACGGAAAAAGTTCCAATTGTACAAAAAACAATTATAAGAAAAGCTAATATAAAACATAAAGTTGTTATTGTAGCAACACAGATGCTTGAAAGTATGATTGAAAATCCTATTCCAACCCGTGCAGAAACCTCCGATGTAGCTAATGCAATTCTTGACGGAACTGATGCAATCATGCTTTCAGGAGAAACCGCAGCAGGAGCCTATCCTGTTGAAGCTGTACAAATGATGAAAAAAATTGCAGATACTGTTGAATCTTCTCCGTTCATGAGAAAAAATAAATTCCCAAGAAGAATGATTGAAGAAGAAAAAGATAATCAGGCAATGGCACTGGGTATGTCTATAGCAGATATGTGTAAAAAAATGAATGTTAAAGCTGTTATGGCATTAACAAAAAGCGGACTCACCGCACAATTTTTATCCGAAGGAAGATTGAGCGTACCGATTTTTGCCTGCTGCCCTGACAAAAGAATATGCAGCTCAATTAAATTGTACCGCGGTGTATTCCCTGTACCTATGAATTTTGACGGAAAAATTGATAAAAAGACAGTAAAAACTATCGATAAATTCATTAAACGCCATATGGACAATGTGTCTGACGGTGATACATTAATATTTACAGGTTCAGTACCTGAACTTCTGATTGGCGGCACAAACTTCATCAAAATTCATAAAGTCGGTTCAATCAAATAATAATAAAAGGCCCCTTGAAAAAGGGGCTTTAAATTTGTTTTAGGAAGGTAGGAATAGGAATAAATTTGTCTCTCTCTTTGTTAAACGGAAAATTAATACTCTCTCTGGTGTGTTTATTTAATGTTTTATCTCTCTGTGTATATATAAAGTATATACTCAAAGCCTAATTTCAATTAAGTTCTTTTTTGTTACAAAAATTAATATATTAACTAATCCTTTTTAACTATTGCAAAATTTTTAAAAGTGTTATATTCTTAAATAGTGGTAAACATGTTTTGAGGTTAGTAAATGTTAGTATCTTCGATTGCGCGTTTTAATGCTGTTAATAACATGAATAATGCAGCCATGAATATGATGAATGCTGCGAACTCATTTACAAATTTAAGTGCATTTGGTGGAGAACATGATTTAACAATGTTGCATGAAAAAGATAAAAAATTAAGCCTCGATTTGGCATCAAACAGTTTACTATATAAAATATCTTATTTACAGGAAAAGGCTGCTCAGAAACGACAGCAGCAGGAAATGAAAAGAAACTTAGATTTAATGGTATAAAAAGCCTACTTTACAAAGTAGGCTTTTTAGTTATTTATGACAACTCTTTGTAAATAATCTTTCAAGTACCGGATAGGAGGCAAGTGCCGGTATCAGAGTAATTATAAGCAGAACAGGTATAATTCCTTTGGCCTGTGCGATAAAACCGATTACGGATAGAGCAATTGCCACAACCCCCCACGAAAAACCGTTTATAAATCCACCTATGATACTTTTGTACTGAGGCAGGGTAGTTTGTGCCATAACCATAGTAACAGGCATCGCCATACCTGTACAGAATCCCATTAATACGAACACAGCAAAAGCCGCAACAGGAAACGTTTTATAGAACAGGGCAAACATTAACATAAGCGGAAATGTAGAAGTCATTGAAAATGCAAGAACAGCACGCGCCCCTGCCTTATTTTCCACAGTTCGGCTGATAAATGAACCAATTCCTGCGGCAAAACTGAATGCAAATAATGCAATCCCGATTTTAAACGGTTTATATCCCATATTACGCCACAAAAACGGCAGCAATATTGAAGTTGATGTTGTAACAAGTGTCTTTAAAATTGCGATTATATTTAAAATATTCAATCTTCTGTTGGAAAAAATATCTTTAAATGTTTGAATAAAATCATTATGAGTTTTTGTTTCGGCATTAGACGAAATTTTAGGCACAAAGCAAAACATCAGACTTGCGACCATAAGTCCGGGAATTGCAAGGAAAGGCATTGAATGTAAACCGATAAATTGAGCGACGGCGGCAGAAACAATAGGGCCGAGAGAATAACCGAGTGTTCCCAATCCTATAAATATACCCATATTTTTAATTACATCGCCGGTAGAAAAACGTACTGTAAATCCAAGTGCTTGCGGATGAAAAAAACTCGAGCCCAAACTTCCCAAAATAATAAAAATCAATAGGGTAAAAACATTGTTGGCACTGGGTGCCAGAGAAATAAAAAGTGAAGTTGCAATTAATCCCCAGAAAATAAAAGCACGTCGGGTGATATTATCAGCAAAAAAGCCGAATACAGGCTGTAAAAGCGACGCAAAAATATGCGAAAGACTGACGATAATTGTAGCAATCGCCATAGAAATACCAAGTTTTAACGCAATAAACGGCATAATCGGATTTAACATGCCTGTATAAATATCATTTACAAAATGCGCTGACGAAAGCCAGATAAGGGGGTTCTTTTCGTTTATATTTTTCATAAGTCTATTATTAAACAAAAGTTATTCAAAAATCAATTAAATCCTTTACCTGTACATCAAGCTTATCTGCAATATCAATAAGCAGCCCGAGGCTAATGCAGCGTTTCGCAGTTTCTATTTTAGCCAGATGTTCACGTGAAATGTCAAGCATTTCAGCAAGTTTATTCTGTGAATATTTCCTCTGTTTTCTGATGGTGAATATTTTTCGACCCAATTGTAAAATTTTTGTAGTCTTATTGTCCATATTTTTAATTTTCGTTTATAATAAAAATATGTATGTAGTCTTATTGAGAACAAACAGGAGGATATATGAAAACACATCAGGGATTTACACTTGCTGAAGTACTGATTACACTGGGAATTATAGGAATTGTTGCTGCAATGACCCTGCCTGCACTAACCGGCAGTTATAAAAATCAGGAAAGAAGCGCAAGGGTTAAGAAATTTTATTCGATGATGTCACAGGTAATACTGCTATCAGAAAATGAAAACGGCCCGATTGAATATTGGGAAAAGGGAGCAGGTGACATAAAAAATGAAGACGGAGAACATGATATGCACCAAAATGGGAAAGAATGCCAGCAATTTTTTAACAAATATATAAAAAAATACATAAAGAATTTAAAAAGCGAAACCGCGGAAAATAATGAAAGCCTTTGTGAATACAAAATAATCTTTGCAGACGGCTCATCATTATGCGCACATAACGGGGCATGCATGGATTTAATATACGATATAAACGGGGAAAAACAGCCGGATAAAGAGGGTTATGACCGATTTCGCTTTATAATATGCACCGGAAATGATAAAGCAGTAGATACTGCCGTATCACGCTGCGGCAGTAAAGATAAAAGATTTTGTACCTACGGACCTAACATATATAAAACAAGAGAAACAGCTTATAATGCTTGTAAAAGATTACCTGAATATTGTAGTACTTTATTACAATATGATAATTTTGAATTCAAGAAGGATTATCCTTTCAAATTATGATATTTGTAGTTCAAATAAATTAAAACAGATGCCGAAATCAACAAAATAAAGACAGATACAATTTGTGCAATAGGAATACCTGAAATATCAAGTGCACTGTCCAGTCTGAAACTTTCTACAAATATACGTACGACAGAATAAAGTATCATATAAATACATACAGTTATACCGGGCTTTTCAATAGCATATTTTTTCATTACCAAATAAAGCACAAGAAAAATACAAATATTAAGCAGGCTTTCATATAAAAAAGTCGGATGATAATATTCAAAATTAAACAACTGGGCATGCCTGTGTGATAAAGGTATATACAGTTTCCAAGGCAAATCGGTTGGAAATCCATAGGCTTCCGAATTAAAGAAATTTCCCCATCTGCCTATTGCCTGCCCTAATGCTGTTCCGCAAGAAAAAGCATCTAACACGCCAAGAACAGGTAAATGATTTTTTTTAGAAAGCAAAATCAGTGTAATAATACCGGCAATTAAACCTCCGTGTATAGACAGACCTCCTTCACGAAAATTCAGGATTTCAAGAGGATTTGAAAAATAATAAACCGGATTTAAAATACAGTAATACAGCCTTGCACCCAGAAGACCGGCAATAATAAGATACGCTGAAATATCCCAAATTGCGGCATAATTTTTGTCGGGATTGAATTTTTTAAAAATTAAATACGCAACACTCACGCCGGTTATACAGGCGAGAGCCATGGTCAAACCATAGTAATAGACAGGAAAATCACCTATACGAAATAAGACATCACCCGGAGACTGAAACATAATTACTCCTGAGCAATTGCCGCAGGCTGTAAAGACGCATTCATTTTGAGTTTCAAATCTTTTATATGATTCTGAACATCATCGGCATCTGCTGCTGCGGGTTTCTTTTCAAGATATAATTCGTAATTTTTAACAGCAGCACCGGTTAATGATTTAATATACTCTTTTGTTCTATCTGTCAGCACAAATGCTTTGTCATCACTTTCATCTGCATTATTATCTTCAAGTTTTTCCAATCTGCCATCATCATTAACTTTAAGAATACCGGTACTTAAATCTGCAACCAAATCCTCTTGCACAACAGCCACTCCATAATATGCATCAGCAAAATCCGGTTTTAATTCAATTGTTTTTTCATAAGCACTAATTGCGTTAGGATAATCTTCAGCTTTAGTATAAGCAATAGCAAGATTATAATGAGATTCATACAAAGAAGCATCCAAATCAATACTTGACTTTAATCTTTCGATTGCCTCTGCATAATTTCCCTGTTCCATAAATGCAGCGGCTTTATTATTCAGTTCCTGCACCGCAAGATTATTTATACATGCAGTGGTTACAACCGAAATAAAAAGAATACTGACTAATAAAAGTGCTTTTTTCATTTTAAATCATCCCTCTTCTTTTAGTTAATACAGCCCGCCACACGGGGCACGCTATGAACAATATTTAAAGTTATTATAAAATAAGCAAAAATATTTGGCAAATTTATAGATTTAAGTTACAATAAATGTATGAGATTTTCTATAGTGTAAAAGGTCTAATAAAGGAGAATAAACATGTCTGATGATAAAGTTGTTAAGTTAGGGGCAAAACGCGGTGGACATCACAGGGAAGAATCAAATTCCGCGATGGATAACGAACAGGAAGTTGTATATTGCAGCTTTTGTAAAAGACCTAATACACAAGTTTTAAAAATGGTTCAGGGCCCGGGTGTTAATATATGTTCGGAGTGCGCCATGATTGCAGTACAGTACCTTATATTAAACGACAGAATGCCATCTGCGGAGGCACAGCAAATTCTTGATGCATTCTGGGGGAAAGCCAGAAAATAATGGTAAAAGAGCTAAATCCTTTTGAAATAAAAGCAGAATTAATCAGAATAATCTCGAAATACTCAAAAAAGTATTCCGGAGAAATTTCCCCTGCGGATTTTGAGGCTCTTGACAGCAGTAATAAAAATATTACTGCAAGGATACTTTTCAAAGAGCTTATAAATGTTAAAGCAGAAAGTGAAAATATTGTTAGAATACTGCTTGGAAGATATGTTGAAAAAGAAGAACTCACAAATCAGTTATGGAATATTCTGAAAAACAACCTTGCCTCTGTTGAAGCCAAAATAATTGTTCTTAACTTCCTTAGAGATTTGGAAACCGACTGGAAATACGAAGATTACGAAAGTTTCGTCGGTAATGCTGATGACATCATAGACGAAGACACACGGCAGCTACTGGATAAAGCGATAGTTAATCCCGAAGTACAGATTGATTTTTTAGACTTTCTAAGTGCCGTAAATGAAAAGGATAAAGTTCTTTTGATAAAATCTCTTGCAGAAGACTATGATAGAGATGCACTTGCCAATATTCTTATACCGGTCTTTTTGTCACAGCCTGATTCAGAGGCAGGCCGAGAGGCACTTTCGATTTTAGGAAATTCAAAATCACAGCTTGCATATCATGCACTCAATACTGCCTACAACTTTGTAAGCGACAGTATGAAGCCGCTTATAAAAAAGAATCTTTCAACTCTTAAACTCAGCGGAATCAGAGAAGATAATTCGCAGGAATTTTATAAAAATCTTCTCTCAGAATCAAGACCCTACCGCTGCTGTGCAACTTATCCTGACGGACACGGCAATCAGGCTCTTATATTCTCAAGAACAAATAAAGAAAAAAGAGTTCAGTTTGTAGCAGTTGTAATAAATGACTATAACGGAATAAGAGACTGTTTCGGATTTAATGATATTTCACAGTTTGAATGCGATAAGATTATTGAAAGGTTTTACAAAGAAGAAGAATCTCTTAATATTCCCTCAAAAGCACTCAAGACAATATTAATGCATGCAGAGGCCCTGTCAAAACAAAAAGCTTCTAACTGGCTTTTGCCTTATGAATATGTGTGCTGGAAAAATCTTCTGGCAGACATAGAATATGACAAGGACGATTATCTAACGATACTTACCTCAATGTATCCTCCTCAGAATGCGAAACTTGAAAATTTTGACGTAATGATGCACTGGTTCCTTGATTCGCACTATAGCAGCGAAGTTGAAGAATTTTTTGATAACCTGAATGAAAAAGTCAAAGAGGATTTAAAATCTCTTGACTTTGACAGATGTATTAACGAACATTTGAATGAAATATTTTATCCGGAAGAAAAAGATGTATGGCATAAACGGCTTTTGACGTGTGCATATCTTAAAATGCTTGACAATAAAGACACTCAAGCCGCAAATATTCTTGCAATATATAATGATAAATCTGTATTTGAGGAAATTTTGAAAAATATCCTGAGAAAAAGTATCTATGAATACTACTTTACTTTGAAATATAATACAGAAGAAAATAATGACAAATTTACATTAAAAGAACTTGATGCAATAATTGAAAAAATAGAAGATAAATGGGTGCAAAATGTATAAAGTAATGGCATTAGACATTGGAACAAAGAGAATAGGCATAGCATTGAGCGATTATTTATTGATGCTTGCAAACGGCCACTCATTCATATCACGTCAGCCGGAAGATAAAGCCGTCAAACTAATAGAAAAAACAGCAAAAGATAATAATGTAAAAATAATCGTAGTTGGAGTTCCGCTGAATATGGACGGGACAAAAGGCTCTCAGGCAGATGACTGTATTGACTTTTCAAAAAAGCTTACAGGCTATGAAATAATTTATGAAGACGAGCGTCTTACATCAGATACAGCAGAAGAAAATTTAAGAAATAAAAAAATTGATTTCAGGAAAAATAAAGGACTTGTTGATATTGAAAGTGCTTGTATTATACTGGAACAATACCTGTCAAGAAAAAAATAAAGAAAGAGGACAAAAATGGCAAAAGAAAATGATCAGTTAATCGAAACAGTAGATGAAAACGGTAATGTTATTACATTTGAACTTTTTGACATCGTAGAAGTTGATGAACAGGAATATGCTTTGCTGCTGCCTACGGAATCCGAAGCGGGCGAAGATGATGAAATAGTTCTTATGCGTCTAACCAAAGACGGTGAAGATTATATATTTGAAACAATTGATGATGACGAAGAATTTGAAAAAGTCGCATCATATGTTGAAAATCTTGAAGATGAAATTGAAGACGAGGAATAAGTTTTGTTTGAGAAGTTTACTGAAAAAGCAATAAATGCAGTTGCAGAAGCACAAAAAATAGCAGAAGAAATGGAATCCGAATACATTTTATCGGAACATCTTTTACTTGCCCTTGTGAGGGAAGCCAAGGGGGTCTCATTAAAGATTTTTAAGATGTATAACATCACCTACGAAAATCTCTATGATGAAATCTGCAAAAATATTGAAATTACAGCAAAAATTCATGATAATGCAAAAGCAAATTTCAGCCATCATGTGAAAACAATTCTAAAAAAAACGCTGGATTTAGCCAATAAATCAGGTAACCCGTCAATTCTGTACGAGCATTTATTTCTTGCAGTGATAACAGATAAGCATTCAAATAATGTCAAAACTCTTGAAAAAATGGGGTTTGATGTTTATACAGCCCGAACACTTCTAGAAAAACTTGTTCAAAAAAAGATAAAAAAACTTTATCATCCGGAAATTGACGAAAATAAAGAAAACAAAAAAAATTCAAGCGATGCAGCCGATGCGTTGTTTGACAGTGCAGAATCTACAGCAGTATTTGAACGTGCCGTTGCAAAACTTTCTGCTTCTAACTATGAAATTCTCGGTACAGAACAGATAATATCGTCAATATTGGAAGATAAAGACTCGTCACTTGCAGGAATTCTTGCAGAAAACGGCGTGACAGCAGAAAACTTTGAAGAAAAACTTGAAAATATCCAGTCACGACAGGCTGAATACGAAGGAAGACAAATTATTTTTACTCCGAATGCATTTACAACAATGAACATGGCACTTCAAACAGCAAAAGAATTAGGTTCTTCTGTAGTTTTACCTGAACACATTGTCCTCGGTGTTCTTAAAACCAAAAAAGGCCTTGCCTATGAGATTTTTAAAGAATTGAAAATTTCGGATGATGATCTGGCGCACAGTATTATAAAACCTATAGAAAAGCAAATGCCGGAAACCTTAACCATTCTCAGACTTGCAAAAGAAGAAGCACGGCGTCTGGGGCGTAATGTTGTCGGTACTGAAATGTTCCTTCTCGGAATCCTCGGAGAGGCAACCGGTGTCGGAGCACGGGTACTGTCCGAACTGGAAATAAATATTAGAGATGCACGAAAAGTTGTAGAAACACTTATAGGCTTTGGCAATGAGTATTACGACAGAGAAATAGTATTCACTCAAAGAGCCAAAAGAGTTCTTGAAGCAGCATGGGAACTTGCAAAAAATGAACATAAATCCAGAATAGAATCGTCGCACATGCTTCTTGCGCTCACAACGGAACCTACGAGCCTTGCAATGAAAGCGTTAGAACAGCTTGGTGTTGATGCAGTGGAAATAAAAGAAGGCGTAAAAAAATTCAGACAATGAATGTTACTGAAACCGTAAAAAGTTTTTTAAAAAGCTATAATCTTGAAAATCAAAGAATAATTGTAGGATTTTCAGGCGGTTATGATTCATTATGCCTGCTTCATATTTTGAATAAGCTTGGCTCAGATATTGTAGCTGTACATCTAAACCACAACTGGCGCGGTGAAGAAAGTCTCCGCGATGAAAATTTTTGCCGTGATTTCTGCAAAGACAATGGAATAAAATTTTATACAGAAAAACTTTCACCTGATGTTCCACACACAGAAACCGCTGCAAGAGAAGCGCGTTATGCCTTTTTTAGAAAATGTGTCGAAAAATTTTGTGCAAAGGCGGTTCTAACAGCCCATAACCTTGATGATTTAGCCGAAACAATGATTTACAGGATATTAAAAGGTACAGGCATTGTAGGGTTAAAAGGAATTAGTGAAAAGCGGGAATATTTTTACCGGCCGCTTCTGAATATCCCGCGCAGTAAAATTGAACACTACTGCGCTGAAAATAGGCTTATTGCCGTCAATGACAGCTCGAACGAAGATGTAAAATATAAACGGAACTTCATCCGGCACAAACTTTTACCGCTTATAGCAGAAATTAATGAAAATTATCCTCAAGCATTGAAATCACTTTCAGAAATTGCAGATGAGACATGTGAAATAGTAAATGAATGCATGACAGCAATTGCAGAAAAAACAGGCAATTCGACTCCGAAATTTTTAAAACTGGGCAAAGCCGAACAAAACTACCTTATACATAAATATTTTCAGAAGAACAGCCTTGAATATGACAGAAAAAAAATTACTTCGGTTGTAGATTTTATTAAACAAAATTCAGAATCTAAATCCGGCAGGAAAGCTTCAGTAACAAACAATTTATGGATTTTCGCAAATAAAGAAAAATTCGAGTTTATATCAAGCCGAAAACATGATAACGAAGAAATAAAGGTTATATCAGAAGGCGAATATGCTTTTGGTGACTACATTTTTATACTAGAAAAATTTACCGGCAGCATTGATAAATATCCGAAAGATATTGAAATGAAGGCCTATGCAGAAATAAAAGATATTAATTTTACTCTCAGACACAGGAGAAACGGAGACATAATATCTCCTCTCGGCCTAAAAGGGTCACAGACTCTGGCAAAATATCTTAATGAGAAAAAAGTTCCAAACCACGAAAAAAACAGTGTAATTCTTCTCTGCAAAGGGAATGAGGTAATGTGGGCTGCGGGTCTCGGATTAAACGAAAACATAAAAGTTGTGTCAAAACCAACTCATTTGATACAATTAATAAAAAAGGACGGTTATTATGAAAGTAGAAGACTTAAAAGTATTGTTTAGTGAAGAACAGCTTCAAGCAAGGATAAAAGAACTTGCAGACGAAATGAATAAATTTTACAGAGGTGAAGAAGTAATTGCAATTTGTGTACTAAAAGGAGCGGTAATGTTCGCCACAGACCTTGTAAAACATTTAAATATGCCGTTAAAAATGGAATTTATACGGCTTTCCAGCTACGGTACCGGATTTAACACATCAGGTAAAGTAAACGCAGTAGACATTTCTCTGCCTGATTTAAACGACAAAAATGTGCTTATAATTGAGGATATAGTTGATACAGGCCTCACTGCAAAATTTTTAATGGACTTTATGCATACAAATTTCCACACGAAATCAACAAAATTCTGTTCACTACTCGACAAAAAAATAACCCGTAAAACCGAAATTGAACCGGACTATTACGGATTTGAAATTGATGATAAATTTGTAGTCGGTTACGGACTTGACTATGAAGGTTATATGAGGAACTTAAAATTTATAGGCTATAAGGAATAATTTTGAAAGATTATTACAGAGAATCACTTAAGAAAATAAAGAATTTTTATACCGGAAAAACAGATGCGAAAACGGCGCAAACAAAGATATTTGAAACACTTTACGCTATAATCCCATTTGAAAACGGTAAAATTTCTTTTTTAAACGGCAATGATACTGACACTGTATATTCGGTTAAAAAGAATGAACACTGTAAGTTTTATATAGACGAGCCTCTTTGTGTTGACAATTTACAATACGGATTAATAACAATAGGCCGGAATAAACGCTTTAGCAGCAGTGAAATAACAGCTTTTAAAACATGTGCCTCTGTTATATCCAATATTATTAAAGAAATAGAGATGAATTCCATTGTCGAAACCCAGCTTAACATGCTGCGTCAAGGTATACAGCGGAAAAGCAGTGAATATAAAAGAGCTGTGGAAGCTGACAGAATCAAAAATAAATTTATAGCAAATGTTTCGCATGAACTACGCTCACCATTAAATTCCATAATCGGATTTACGGATTTACTCTACAAACAACTGCCCGGAAAACTAAATGATAAACAGCTTGAATACATTGATGACATACGTATTGCAAGCATTCACCTCCTAAATATGGTAAACGAAATTCTTGATATATCTAAGCTTGAATCCGGCACAATGAAGCTAAATCTATCAAAGTTTAATCTTTACATAAATATACAAGAGGTCTTAAATATACTGGAACCGTTGTATTTAAAGAAAAATTTACAAATAACCGTCGAAACAGACAAATTCACAGAAATAACGGCCGATTACCAGAAAATTCAACAAATACTTTTGAATCTGGTGGGAAATTCAATAAAATTTACACCAAATGGAGGTAATATCCTTATTCGGGTCTCAAATTCAAAAAAATATACAACAATTTCAGTAAAAGATAATGGATGCGGTATTAATCCCAAATTTCATAAAACAATATTTAATAAGTTTGAACAAATATCACAAACCTCAAATTCAACAGGATTGGGCCTCACAATCACACGCGAACTTGTAAAACTTCATAATGGAAAAATTTCTTTAAAAAGCGATGAAGGCCTCGGAGCAGAATTCATTATAAAAATACCGGTAATATAAAATATTGTCTTTTTCTAAAAAAAATGTTAAAATAAATACATAGCATATCGGGAGGTATAAAGTGGCGTCTTTAAAAGAAGCATACGATAGTACAATAGGAGAAAGTTTTACCGGATTAAAGCTTTTAATCTGGGCAATTCCTCTGTATATTTGCAGAGCACTCTATATGGAAAATAACTCGGTTCTGTTAACGCTTTTTGGAGGTGTCTTTGGCCTGCTTTTAATAGGTTTTTTAACTGAATCAGCGTTTAATGCGATTGATAAAAAGCCGGAACTTGTTCCCGGTATTAATTTGCTTTCAATGGCATGGACAGGGATTAAGACTATTATAGCTATGGGTATACCTATTGGAGTTGCATACTTTTTAGGTACTCTTATAATAAGTTTTATAAATATTCCGGATCCCTCATGGAAAATGACAGCCGATATCTTTGTATGGTTTTTTGTGTCTGCGCTGCCTGTTTCAACATATATTGTATTTATAAGAAGATTAAATGTATTTGATGTATTAAATATCAAAAAAGTTTTTATTGCTTATGGCGATTCATTCATGACGTTTTCGTATTTAATAGTAAAATTGTATATATTTGCTATCATAATTATCGGTTTTATAACATATATGTTCTGGCTTTTTGTAGGACTTGATAATGCATTAATCAATTTTATATGGTGCATTGCAGTAATGTATAATCTTGTAATCGCTGCGAATTATCTTGCACAATTGAGTGAAGAAGTTTTTGCTTTTAGAGAAAAAGAAGAAATAAAAAAGACTGTACATTAATTTATTTTTTATTTACCATTTCACGAAGCTTTTTCAGTTTGTCACGAATTTCTGCCGCGCGTTCAAAATCAAGGATTTTTGCAGCCTTATGCATATCTTTTTCAAGTTTATCAATAAGTTTAGGCAAGTCTTTCTGTTCAATTCCCAGATCAACCATTTCTTCGGCAACAATATCTTCAAGATCCCGATAACTAGCAACCAGAGAAAGAAGGTTATTTTCAATAGGTTTTTTAATAGTCTGCGGAATAATTCCGTATTTTTTATTGTAAGCAATCTGAATCTCACGTCGCCGGTTAGTTTCATCTATAGCAGCCTGCATTGAATCAGTCATTTTATCAGCATACATAATAACTTCTCCGCAAGCATTACGAGCTGCACGCCCTATTGTTTGAATTAAACTGGTCTCTGAGCGTAAAAAACCTTCCTTATCAGCGTCCATAATTGCAACAAGAGAGACTTCCGGAATATCAAGCCCTTCTCTTAAAAGGTTTACACCTATAAGGACATCAAATTCGCCCAAACGCAAATCCCGGAGTATCTCGACACGTTCAAGCGACTGGATTTCACTATGAAGATATCTTACCCTTATACCCTCTTGTATGAAAAAGTCCGTCAAATCCTCTGCCATACGTTTTGTAAGTGTAGTAATAAGGACACATTCATTTTTGTCGGTACGTTTTTTTATTTCTTCTTTAAGGTCATTAATTTGCGTATCAATAGGTCTGACATGAATCTTAGGGTCAACAAGCCCTGTAGGACGAATAATTTGTTCAACAAGCTGGGATGAGGTTTTACGTTCAAATTCAGCAGGGGTTGCAGATATATAAATTTTCTGCCCGACACGAGAGAAAAATTCCTCACTTGTCAATGGACGGTTATCTTTAGCACAAGGAAGCCTGAAACCGTATTTTATTAAAGTATCTTTTCTTGCAGCATCGCCGTGGCTCATACCTTTTAACTGCGGCAAGGTAACGTGAGACTCGTCAACAACCGTAAGGAAATCGCCCTGAAAGTAATCCAAAAGGGTTGCCGGCGGAGAACCGGGGGGTCTGCGTTCTATAATTCTGGAATAATTTTCAATTCCGGAACAATACCCCATTTCCTTTATCATTTCCATATCATATTTAACCCGCTGTTCGAGTCTTTGTGCCTCTATAAGCTTATTCTCGCTGTTTAACTCAGCAAGACGCTGCTGAAGTTCTTCGCGAATTAAACGCATAGTCTCATCAACATTTTCATCATAAGAAAGATAATGGACAGCAGGATATATAACAACCTTATCCGGCATTTCAAGGATTTCTCCGGAAACATTATCTATTCTTACGATTTTTTCAATCTCATCCCCGAAAAAGTAAATTCTTGTAACAACTTTTTCATAAGCAGGCATAATTTCTACAATATCACCACGAACCCTGAAAGTTGAACGCTCAAGCACAAGGTCATTACGTGTATACTGGGTTGTAACGAGATGGTTTAACAATGCATCACGGTCGATTTCATCTCCGACATTTAATTCAACAGAACCTTTAAAATAATTCTCAGGCAGTCCTAAGCCGTAAATACAGCTAACTGACGCAATAATAATAACATCGTTTCTTTCGTAAAGACTTCGGGTTGAGTTATGACGCAAGCGGTCTATTTCATCGTTAATGGACGCTGATTTTTCTATATAAGTATCCGTTCGCGGAATATAAGCTTCCGGCTGATAATAATCATAGTAACTTATAAAATATTCAACTGCATTATCCGGAAAAAGCTCTTTAAACTCATTATAAAGCTGTGCGGCAAGAGTTTTGTTATGTGCAATAATTAAGGTCGGTTTTTGTACTTTTTCAATAACATTTGCAATAGTAAATGTCTTACCAGAGCCGGTAATTCCCAGAAGGGTCTGCGCGTCGTCTCCGCGCAGTATACCCTGTGTCAGTTGTTCAATGGCTTTTGGCTGGTCTCCTGAGGGTAAATATTTAGAGTTTATTTTAAATTTACGTTCCATAACAAAATTTTATCCCAAAGTAACATAATAGCAAATTTTTTCTTTTACAGATATTATATATTCAGAACAGGAAGTATTAAATTGCTTTATCCGGTAAAATTCACTTCAAATACCCAGAATAAAAAGAATGAAAAAGCTGTGGAGAAGCAGCAGCAAAAAAAATACAACGATCCATTGAATAAAAATTGGATGGTTGCATTGTCATTTTCCAATGAACTGGGTGCTGCCGTATATGAAATTGCGCCTAAATTAAGCCAGATATTGTGGATTCCGCCATTAATGTATCTTGGCGCTGACATTTACGATAAATATAAAAATGATAAAACACATTATAAACCAAGCAGAACAAGAGCGGTTGAACAGGCTATTTATCAGGGATTGAGCGGTTTTGTACTGCCGACATTTGCAATTATTGCAGGACAAAAAGTTACATCTCCGGTCGCAAAATTTCTCAATAAAGGTTTAAGTGTAAACGCGAAAAAAGAAACAATCCTTCATATAAATAATTCAATAGACCAGTGTGTCGGTGATATCTTTAACGATAAAGATAAATTTAAAAGCTTCTTTCTGGAATCTCTGGAAAATAAAATAAGAGCCTGCAAAAACGAAAAACAATCCGATTCCTTTTTTAAAAAATTTATAAAGCAGTGCAATGGTAAATATGCTCTTGCAAATTGCAAAAAAGAAAAAATACTAGAGTACGCAGAAGAAAATGTAGAAAGACTTATTAAAATAAAAGAAGATTTGCAGGCGAACAGAAAGCCGCCTGAGATTTCCAGAGCAAATTTCAAGAAATATATGAAAGAATATCCGATACTTAAAAATACATACGGAGAAAAATTTGCAAACAATGCACTGAGATATTCTCTAAAAACGTACGAAAATAAACTGTTGTTCGGAAACAAGCTGTTAAAAACCGTAGGCGGTATTATTGCGCTTATTATAAGCGTAAAGCCTATTGATACCTTTGTAAAAAAAGTGCTTATGCCCAAATATATAGACCCCGGAATAGACAGATTCAATCAGGCCCTTCTTGAATCAAGCAGCTTAAAGAAACACATTAAACATAAAGCATAATTACTTGAATCGTGATTTAAATGTCTTTTTACCTGAAAAATCAACAATAGGGGGTTCAACCTGCTTGACAACCTCAGCAGGCTGTTCAAAGCTGTATTTATAACCATTCTCATCGCGCGCTAACACTTCACTCATAACCAGAGATCCTGATTTATTCAACGATAATTCCGCGATTGAGGAAATATAAAGTTCTTTATCTAACTGAATAATATAGTTATAAATACTTGCAATTCTCGCTTTCGCCTGTTTTTCAGTAATTTTATTCCGTGCAGCTTCTTCTCCTGCAAGCTTCATTACGGCATCAATAATTGAATTTGACTGTATAGAAGAAATCATACCTGATATTTCATCTTTATAACTGCCGTCATTGAGGTCAAAAATAACATACCCATAGTCTGAAAAAGTTAATGCACTAAATAGATTTTCCAGCTCATCACAGCTCAGTCCGCCGCAAATAAAGCTTTCCGAATTAATAAATTTTGTCTTCTGAAAAAGAACGGCGTTTGTTACAGAAGAGCATATTGCCTCAATATAAGATGTTTTACCGGCATCGGAAGCTCCTGAAATTAAAATATTCTTTTTGTCATTTAACAGGGAAATTAGAAAGGAATAGATGCTTTCATCAATTTTATTGTTTTGTAAAAGATAAGCAAAATCCGTATGCTCGCGTGTCTTCTTTTTTATTGTAATAAAATAATCACACACGGGCGGCATAATAAGAGTTACTATCAGGTTTTCAAAACCAAACTTCAAGACAGGTCTGTCCGTTTTTAATTTTGAAGCCTGAAGCAGCCTTTGTGCAAGTATATCTACATTTTCGATTTTCATGCCCGTATCGATAGTTTCACCGGATTTTTTTACAAAAACATTCTGTCCGCTTTTTATTGAAAGAGCAGATACAGCGTTATCCGCTAAAAGCTTGTCAATCTCACCAAAACCAAACACAGAGGCTGTTAATTCGTTTATAAGAGATTCCCGGGAATCATGAGAAAGGGAAATGGAGGAATCTTTTAAAAAATTCAAAACAAAAAGATTTATAAGTTCTTTTTTTTCGTCCTTTGAATAATCAAACCATATCGGAATAGAATAAACTTTATCAGAAAGTTTTGCTAGAAGAATATCAACAAAAGGTAAAACCTCTTTTTCTTCTGCTATAATTTCATTTTCTTCCTCGGCAACAAAAGGCTGGATGTCTCTAAATCTATCTTTAAAACCCATTGCTACCCTCTCAGAATATTATCTATACTATCAACGGAAGAAGCCGTGTATTTTTTAATAAGTTCACGCCTATGGATACTGTCTGACACATGGATTGCAAGTTCTTTATAACTCTGAGCAACGTTTGATGCAGGGTTAATCTCAGATACAGGCACTCCCTTATTAATTGCCGCCATCATTGTAAAATAATTATTAGGAATTTTCCAGTAAATTTCTTTATTTAAAACTTTTTCCGCATCATCTGCCTTAATTTCATCATTTTCCATATAGCGGTTTACGAGAACCTGAACTTTATCACTGCTGTAGCCGAGTTTATCAAATAAATCAAGACAACGCTGGCAGTTACGCAATGCAGGAAGATTTATACATGTAACGAGGAATAATAAATCCGAATTATCAAGAGCGGTAATTGTCTTGCCGTCGAAATTTGCGTCGGTGTCAACTACAATGTACGAAAAACTATCTTTAAGAATATCGAAAAGTCTGGCAACCTGTTTTGATGAAATATCGTCCGCCTGCTTGAAATAAGGAGGGTCTGCAAGAACATAAAGACTTGTGTTTTTATATTTTTCAAGTGTATTTAACAAAAAATCTTTATTAATCTTATCTAAATTTTTCAGCATATAGGATATATTGAAAGAAGGCTTTAAATCAAGAAAAGTAGTAATATCTCCCAGTTGAAAATTCAAATCAATGAGAGCGACATTTTCTTTTGTAGTCTTAGCAAGTTCAAGTGCGAGATTTGAGGCAACAGAAGTCTTACCGATACCGCCTTTATTTGAAAATACGGTAATCATTCTGCATTTATTTATTTTCTGGTATTCCCCGTTAAGCTGCTCACAAACTCGTTTTAAAACATCAAAAAATTCAGATTTTATTACCGGAGACGAGAGGATTTCCTTTGCCCCGAGTCTCATAACTTTTATAATAAAATCAACCGTAGGATTTTCCGATACTGCAAGAATTTTACAATTCGGGCAGTCTGAAGAAACTCTGGCAATAAAATCCATATTTGCGTCGTCATCCGTATCAACAATCAGAAACGATTTTTGAATGGAAGAAAGAGTATTATAAAGTTCGGAATCACTGCTGAAATCATCCAGAACTTCGTAACCGCCATATTCCTTTAAATAGAGACTCATAAGCTCTTTAAAACGCCCCTGAGAAGATAAAATAACAGTTGAAATGTTTTCTGTTGACATAAAAACCCTTTCTAAAAGGATTTTAACATATTTCGAAAAAATGGGCAAGGCATATAAAAGCCCTGTACGAATGTGATTTTGTTACCTGCTGAGCTCGCAGGTGGGTGAGCGCCTCGATAAATCCGTTTCCCGCTGGCGAATAAAATTCGGCGGGTATACTTCAATACCTGTCAGAGTCAACTCTCCCTATTAATAAAAATGTAGGAACAAAATTGAACACCCGTACAGAGCAATTATATTATAACAGTATTTCATATAAATTACAACACTATAAAACTCCCCGCCTGGGGAGTTTTTATTATAATCTCATTGATAAAGTTTCGGCTACTTTTTGTTCCATTGCATCAGCTTTTTGAAGCGCAGCCTGGGCCGGAGTTAAATCAACGCCTTGATTTGGAGCAATTACACTTTCAGGAGAAGGTATATATGTATAAGTCGGTTTTGAAGACTCAGTTGCAGAAGCTGCTGTAGGAATTGTTTCTTTATACGGATTACCGTTTTTTATCATTGTAAGAAGATTTGACGGACTATTATTGCTTACAAGTGGTTCTGCTTTCTTTTGAGCTGTGGCAGTTTGTTTTTGCGCTTGAGCCTGCTGTTGCTTTTTGTATTCTTCAACCATCTTTTGCAATTGCGCTTGCTGGTCAGGAGTTAATTGGTTTGGATTTTCTGCTTTATCTTCATCTAGAACAGATTTTGAAGGTTTGCCGAATAAGAAATGTGATATTTTAGTTGCATTCTTAGCTACAAACGGTACAATTATTGCCATTGGTATTGCAATTCTCATCGGAATACCAAGAAGGTTTCTGAACAAATTACCGGATCTTCTAAAAAGATTCATATTCCATTTAGCAGCTGACCTGCGTGCTAATATGCGTTCATTACCGATATTAATAAATCCGCCGATTTTCTTTAATAAACGGGTAACCGGGTTTTTAACATTTGCCTTGAGCATATTGTCAAGAGCTTGTCTTCTTTGTTTATAAATGGCTTTATCTGCAAGCTTTCCGGCACGAACATCAGCATTAAACAGTTCACGTGCTTTTGTATAAGCTTCTACACCTTTTTTATCAAGACCTGCGAATTTAAGACCGCCGACTTTATGCATAGCAAGTATCCCGAGAGGCATTGCCATAAAGTAAGTGAAGTCGTTTATAAATCTTTCTGCAAAAGTCTTGCCTTTTTCACCTTTTGGAGCCTTAAATGTATGTATTAACATATCCGCAAAAATACCGGCCTGCATTGCAACTGCCAATTTACCGCCTGCGAAACGGTTGGTTGTACCTTCTAAAAACCAGCCGAAGGCTTTCGGCAAGAATCTGCCGAGTGCGGTTTTATTCCCTTTACCAAGAGTTGCAATATATTTATTGTGGTATTCGCTTAACGAAACACGTCTGCCGAACAGATGGGATTTAATCTTACCCCATACACCATGCTTACGCCAGATTGAAACTTTAAGGTTCGGGTCAGCCTTTGCAAGAACCTGCATAACTTCTTTCGGGTGATCAATAAACTTAGCATCTAATAAGGCTTTATAAGCGGAAACCGAATCAAATCCGAGTTTTTTGACTTTAAGATTGTAAGCAAGTTTTTGCAAACCTTTAAGACCGTTTTTATCTGCAAGATTTTTAATAACATCATCACTCACACCAAGAAGTTTTAATTCTTCTTTTTGAAGAGCAATCGCTTTTTCGTCAAAAGATAGACCTTTCAAACCATTAATAAAATTATCTATGTATTTTTGGTCTACACCATACTGTTCGAGCTTCTGATAAGAATTGTATTTTCCGAGAGGAATCTCAAATAACAACATATTAATTTTTCTTCTGTTATCAGATACAGGTTTTAAAAACTCCTCAAAAACCTGCTGTGTATCAGAAGCTAAAAAGCCTTCCAAACCTTTTCCGGGAACTTTCGCAAAATCCCATTCCGGAGCTGTTGAATGGTTTCTTAAAGAATATACAATATCGCTCTTTTTAGAAAGCTTCCACCAGCCTATATTCATTTTTCGAAGAAAATTATCAATTTTCTTACCAACACCAGACTTTGTGGAATTTGTTGCGACTTTATCACCCCATGCACCCATTTTCCCAAGAATTGTATCTTCATATTTACCTTCCATCTTAGGATTAAGTTTATCCATTCCCTGAGCAATACCGTACCATACTGCCGTACCGACACCGAGGGTGGCAAGCGGATTAGATTCGTCGCCGGATGAAGCTTTAACACGGTTAGCAAGATAAGAATTATCTACCGACTGTTTAATTTTCTCGCCCTCAACTCCCTGCATAGCCGGAAGCGGCTGAGGAATGCCTGCCTGCATCGGGATATTGTGTTTCAAATTTATATTATTACTAACCATAGTTCTACCTTAAACCTTTTACTATTAATATAAAAACACCAAATTATAAAAAATTGATTAATTAGATATAAATTTTACGTTTATGTAAAGAAATGTAACGAGTTTAACAAAAACTGAAATTCATAAATTTGTATATACTTTATATATACATAAGAGAGAGATAAATAAGAGAGGCGATAAAAATGGCAGTAGCTGATTTAAAAAAGATTGACAATAAATTAAAAGATATGTACAAAGATCAAGTTACAACAAATGTTTCAAACAACGAACCTTTCAAAGACAGATCAGAAGTCTTGTTCGCTCAAATGAATTTTATTGCCATGGCTAACAGACAAGCACTTCATCTTATTTAAAAAAGTTTTTTCATAAATATAACTCCAATTAATTTTTCCCCTACAAATTTTGCACCTGATTTTCCCCAAAAATCAGGTTTTTTTTGCTTGAAAATCTAATAAAAAAGCCGCACTGCTGGCGGCTTAATATATTCTCTCTCTTAATCTTATTTATGAAAATGCTTTGAACGTACGTTCAATATTCTTTTCAATAGTTCCTTTTATTGAATCATACTCAGTTTGCAAAGCATTATGTTCAGTATCAAGCAATTTAATCTGGTTATCGTATTCTTTATCTTTAGCTTCAATTTCTTTCATCTGGTGGTTATACCATACTTCTGCTTTTGTCGCTGCATTCTCATCTTTTTGTTCCACAATATCCCCGATAGAAGTATAAATAGTGGAGACCCATTGAACGTCAGTCAAACCGTCGCCTTCCTGACTTGGAGATGAGAACTGAACTTTTTCAAGAGTAATAACGCCATGTTCAAGTGCAAATTGCAGCCACTCAGGACTGTTCATAAGCCCGTCTTCAAGCACTACATAATTTTCATTAACTTTTGAATCTGAAACCCATCCGTCAAAATTTTCATCATACTTATCAAGGTTCATATAACCTGATTTGTAATCGCTTTCGCCATTCATCCTATGCCAGAGATTAATGTACCACTGTCCTTTATCACTGTCTGTAAGTTGACGAACTTTTTTTTCTAAATAAGGCTCGACATCAGGTTCCTGCGGTTTTGTTGCCTCCCATGCTGCTACATCGTTATCATATTCTTCCTGTTTGAATACATCTTCTGTTTCATTCAATACTTTTAAGTCATGATTTACAAAGTGCTGAATTGCGTCATAAGATTGCTGTTCAGACATAAGCCCTTCAACCATAGCATAATTCAAATCTACAATTTTTTGCTGTAATGTTTTAGTTTGAATATTACCATTTTCATCAAAATAATAATCACTCATTAATTTTTCTACTTCAGAAGAATTTTCTGTAATATCAACGTCGTCTTCAGCACAACAATGGTAGACTTTGTCAGCATTTTCAGAAAGGACATCCGCTAACTCCTCGGCGCGGGAGCCTCTATTATTATAATCATCAGACCACCAATGGGCATATGCACCATTACTACCATAGTTGTTGCTTATTGTAATAGACTGTCCGGTCGTTGTTGTATATGTACCCAGGTTAAGTAAGTGAGACAATACGTGACTGTAACAATCAGTTGAGCCAGAGGATTCAGTATGCAAAATACTTCCAGAACCATCAGCTGAATAAATTGACCAGCTAAACTTTTCTGGGTCATATGTCACGACCGGATTACCTTCTGAATCTGTTAAAGTCTCTCCCGGTAAACCTAAATCCTTTGAGAGAGCCATCATCGCAGCGGCATAACATATAGCAGTTGACCACAAGAAACTATCGTACAATTCAGAAGAACTTTCGGAAACGCCTTCTTCCCAGTAGATAGGATTCATTTTGTCAGGTTCCTGAGCTTTCCACTCCTGGTATTTTTTATTATATTCATCCCATGCGGTATCATAGGCAGGGTTTTTAACCTGAACAACTTTACCCTGATCTAATGAACCTAAAAGCCCGTATTTATCAAGAAACTCTTCAAGATTGTCACTTTCTTCAAAATTTTTACCGTCAAGTTCACTTACCATAATCTGTCCGGCTGCATTTACCAAGCCGTATTGATTTTTTAGAGGCCCGTAGAAAGAAAGAGAGTTTCCTGTTAATCTTTCATATGAGACATTTCCGTTAGTATCATAAGTTGAATACATTAGCTGAGACTCATTCAATGCATTAACGTACTCTTCGCCAACTTTTTGTGTTTGATCTGCCAGTCTGATTTTTGCGTTAGAAAGCTGCATAGCGCGAAGCTCATTGTTATTGAGCCTTGCAGTAAGGGTTAATAATCTAGCTTGTCCTGCTGCCATTCCCATAGTTTAGCTTTCCTTTTCTTTGAACATGTAACCTGTTTCAATTATATCTACGGAATTTATAGCTAAAAACTTAAAATTTGCTTAAAAATTGTTACAATATTTTACAATTTTTACAGAGTTATGTTAAGATTTGTATATGAAATTATGTTTATTTCAAGGAACATTTAATCCGATTCATAATGCGCATATACAGGTTGCACAATTTGCGCTGGATAATAAGGTTTGTGATAAAATTATATTTATACCGGCATACAATCCCCCGCATAAGGATTGTGATGACAGAATTTGTTATAACAGGCTTGAGATGACAAAGCTCGCGGCTGAATTAAACCCTGCATTTGAGGTTTCGGATATCGAATTTATACTAAAAGGTAAATCATACACTTACATAACAATTTGCGAACTTTATAAAAAATACAATATTGAGGGCAAAATCAAATTCCTTATAGGAACAGACGCATTTGAAAAAATAGAAAGCTGGTATGAATCCGATAAGCTAAAAGAGCTTGTTGATTTTGTCGTATTTATCAGAGAAAATAATTTTGATGAAAAAAATTTTGATTATTTAAAATCTAAAGGTTATAATTTTACATTTATGCCTCTTAAATTTTTAGATATTTCATCAACAAAAATAAGAGAAAAAGTAAAAAATAAAGAGAGCATAAAAGGACTTGTACCAGCAAAAGTAGAGGAATACATATACAAAAATGAATTATACAAAAGTTAATGAAGAAGAAATAAAACAATGGTTAAAAGATAATCTGAATGAAGAAAGATACATCCACTCACTGGGAACAGCAGAATGTGCAAGGGAATTAGCGGATAAATTCGATTTAGATAAGGATAAAGCATATACAGCAGGACTTTTGCACGACTGTGCAAAATGTTTTTCAAATGAAAAACTGCTTAAAATTATACAGACTAATCTTAATGTAGAAGAAGCGGAAATGCTTAACTACAAAACCTTACATGCACCTGTAAGTGCCTACTATGCAAAAGAAAAATTCGGCGTAGATGATAAAGAAATATTATCAGCAATCAGATGGCACACTCTCGGTCAGATTGATATGTCCGACTTTGAAAAAATTATATTTCTGGCTGACAAAATCGAACCTAATACACGTGATAAAGAATATGCGGCTGTAATAAGAAGCTACCTTGAAGAAGAAAACGGCTTAAATAAGGCTCTGTTAAAATGTTACAAAGAAACAATAAAAAGTCTTGTCAAACGAGACCTTAAAATTTGCCTATTAACAATAGAAATTTACAATAAACTTGAAGATTTGGTAAATGTTTAGTCATGATTTGACAAAATTCGGGCATGTTCATGATAAAATTTAGACAGTAAAAGAGGAATTGTAGATGAAAGTTCTGGAAATCAAGAATAATTTAGTTAAAATATCGTATAATCGGGAAGATAACCTTTTATTGTCAGGTTTTGTCATTATTGAAGATTCCCAAACTCCTTACGTTGCACAAGTATTAAGCCTCAAGGCAGATAACGGTATTAACTATGCTATTGTAAAACTCCTATTTACTTTTGATTCAGAAGGTATAGTAAAAAATTACGACGGCACAATTCCGTCTCTTGACTCTGATGTAACCAAACTTTCATCTGATGAACTCTTAGATATTATGCCGGTTAATCATCCTGTGGAAATAGGTATGCTTGCCAGCCAGGATGTAAATCTGAAAGTTGACCGTTCTGTTTTAGAGCAGAATTTGTTAATTTGCTCTGAAAATAAAGAGAATACAAATACTGCAATAGAAAATTTTGTATTCCAACTTAGTACCGAAAATTATAAATCTGTAATTTTCGACATAGACGGTAAGTTTCCCGGCCAAAAACTTAAATTCGGTAAGGATTTCAAACTTCCTCTGAATTATGACACTATAAACTTTATTTATGAACATGATCTGGATAATGTTGAACCTGCAAGCAAAGCCTTAATTCAAGACATTTTTCTTGAAGTGCAGGAATATTCAAAAACTGTTCTTGATAAGTTTATACCGTTTGATACATTTATAAATGTAGTCGACCAGCAATATAAAGCTCTAGGTTTGACAGAGCTTGTCTTATTGAAAAATAAACTGTTAAAATACAGAGAAGAAAATGTTTTTGCACAAAATGCAAAAGAAATTCATACTCTCAGAAGCGCAATTCGTGCAAATCTCACAAATATTCTGGATATTTCATCTGCAAGTGATATTTTGCAGAAAGAAATTATCAAATATATATACGACTCAATAGATGAAATGGATTTATTCGTATATTCATTTGTTCCTTTAAATAATGATAATGCTGACAAAAAATTAATCAGACATTTTTTGACGAAAAACAAAATCTATACAACTATAGCTTGCAGTCACAATTTCAAATATTTATATGAACTTAAAGAGCGTGCTGGCAATCTTATTTTATTTGCGCCCCAGACACTTCAGCACGATTTTGCTTCATACAACACATTCCTCAATAAGTTAAATACGGACGAATTCATTATTTACGGCAAAGCAACACAGCACGTACCGCTTATAATAGAATTAACCTCAATACTTGAGCGGGAAGATGAACAAACACAGGATGTGCCTCAAGAGCATACTAATATTCAGACTGAACCGGAAGAAGAACAGGTAACAACAGAAGAACCTGATGATTTTTCAGATGAATCCAATTCATATTCATACGAAACATTGATTTCTGATGATACTCCGGTTCAGCAGGAACAAGAAGAATCCGAAACTGAAGATAATATTGAAGAATCACAGACACAAGAAGAAATTCAACCGCAGGTTATAAGTGATATAATTGATAAAGAAATAGCAGAGGAGAAAGAACCAGCTCCATTACCTGAAATTATCGAAGAAGCTCCGGAAAATTATTCAGAGGATCTGCCTGATGTATTTAAAAATCCTCCGGATGAAACTCTGCTTCAAGAGGCACCTATTGAAATAGAAGAAGAAGTGCCTCCGCCTGTATCTGAAAGTTTTATTGACGGAAATATTATTGAAGAAAGCGAGGAACCGCCTGCCCCGGTCATTAATTATGACGATACCAGCCTGCCTATAATATCTGAAAACGAACTTCATGAAAAAACAGAAGAAGCAAACATTACACCTGCTATTCAGGACAACGCGGCAGAAGTTGTTGACGAAATTATGTTTTCAAAACCAAACGTTGATATTCCTCCTATAGATGAAGAATTTGATGAAGAAGCACTTACAGAGGATGACTTAAACTTTATAGAAGACGTAAACATAGGAACTCCTGAAATTGCAGAAGAAGTTAATGTGCCTGTTTATCCGGCTGAAACACCTGTAAAAGCAGAGATTCCCGTCTTTGAACAGGGAGATAGAGTTACACACCCTAAATACGGAGAGGGTGTTGTAGAAAAAATGATTAAATATGGCAATAAAACACTCTGTTCAATAAACTTTGTAAATATAGGCAGAAGATTATTAGACCCTGCTATATCAGAAATTGAAAAAGTTTAGTCTATTTTCTTAAATTTGAAGCACCTTTCAAATAAACAAATTGAGGAACAAAAGTTTCCTTACAGTTTAAAACGATAAGAACACGAAGACATTTTTTTATAGAATCCGGGACATTTAATTCGTGAAAGCACATCATTGCAACATTTTGAAAGCCTAAATCAGTTCTGGCAAACTTTGCAGGAAATGCTGCATTTAAGTCATCCGTCATGGTGAAAATAACATGAGAAATATCACCAATCTCAATATTATTAAGATTAATCATCTTAGATAAAAGTTCAATCGTAGCCTCTTTTATAGCTTCGGGAGAATTTTCATCAACAGTTATAGCACCTCTTATACCTTTAGTAGTCATTTAAACCTGCTTTTTTAAACCGTTATACCAGTCACGTGCGTTCATTTCGCCTTTCCCTTCAGGTTTAATTCTTTCTAAAAGCAGGCAATCTTTACCGCAAGCAACTTTAACCCCTTCTTTTGTAATTTCTACAAATTCACCTGGCTTTCCATTTCCGTCAACAACTTTTGTTTGAAGAACCTTAATTAGCTTACCGTTATACATAAAATGAGCGGACGGGAATTTATAAATTCCACGTACAAGATTATGTATTTCTCGCGCAGATTTTAACCAATCGATTGCGGTTTCTTCTTTAGTGAGTTTATTAGCCATACAAACACCGTCTTCACATTGAGGAATTGGCTTTATAGAACCTTCAACAAGGCCACGCAAAGTTTTTTCAAGTAATTCTGGAGAAAGTACACTAATTTTCTCAAATAATTCCTCACAATTCATTGTCTCCGGAATCGGAATAACCTGTTTAAGGCAAACATCACCGCAATCCAGACCGAGTTCCGTAATCATTGTACAAATACCGGTTTCTTTATCTCCATTAATAATCGCACGCTGAATAGGATTAGCTCCCCTGTATTTAGGAAGAAGCGAGGCATGGAGGTTAATCGTTTCATATTTAGGAATATCCAGCACTTCCTGCGAGAGAATTTGTCCGAATGCAAATGTTACAAAGAAATCCGGATTTAATGCTTTAAGAGCTTTCTGAATTTCCGGGTCTTTTCTTATAGATTTAGGCTGGAAAACAGGAATATCATGTTTCAGCGCAAATTGCTTAATCACTGACATCGTTAATTTATGACCTCGTCCGGCCGGCTTATCAGGTTGTGTGACAACGCCGGCAACTTCAATTTTATCTGAATTATAAAGATATTCCAGAGAGTTTAAAGCTATTGCGGGAGTACCAAAAAATATAACTCTAATCATTATTTAATTCTGCCTCTAAATCCGGTTCTGATAACAATTTATTTTCGTCAACAGGCGGCAGGTTATGCTTTTTAAGAATTTCATCTGCCTCAAATCTGTTAACACAATGGTCAATAAATAAAATTCCTTCCAGATGGTCGTATTCATGCTGGATTGCACGTGCAAGAAGACAGCCGTCTCTGGCTTCCAGAATAAAGGTTCTGCCATTAATATCCTGAGCTTTTACAGTAACATTTTTGTATCTTCTTACAGGTGTATAAGCTTCTGGAAAACTCAAGCAGCCCTCATCTTCAATAATTGCACCTGACCTTTTGATAATTTTAGGGTTAATAAAAACCATAGGTTTCATAGGATTATCTTTTGTCGAAGCATCAATAACATACACTCTCAGATTAACGCCTATTTGCGGTGCTGCAAGCCCTACACCATTATATGTATACATAGTATCAAATAAATCCTGCACTAAATCTGCAATTTTTCTGGATACTTTATGAACTTCTTTTGAAGTTTCGCGTAATGACGGTTCTCCGTATTTTAAAATTTTCTTTACTGCCATTCTTACCTCACTACAAAAATTATACAATAAACTACTTTAATCGTAAAGTTTTTGTAATATTCAGCGTATATTAAATAACACCTAAAAATTTATGAACCTGAGGAATCATACGAACTTTTCGATATTTTTTATAAAAGCATTCAAAAATTTCATCTCTCTTTGAATCTGACACTGCAAAGTTATTACCTTTCATCTCAGGTTGAAGGATTATCTCACACCCTGCCGTACCGGCTATTTGAACAGCAGAATTAATTTCATCTTCTGTAATATTGTCATTAAAAACAATTTTCGCAAAGATTTCTTTTGATGAACCGATTTCAAAAAACCTTTTATAATCGTCAATATTCATTTTCATACCTGTAGAACTTTCCAGTTTAATATCAGCAGAAATAACGTCAACGTATTCAATAACTTTTGTAAGATTATCAGGTAATGTTCCGTTAGTTTCAAGATAAATGCTGTGCCCCGCAGCCTTGAGAAGCGGCAAAAATGCTTCTAGAAATTCAACGGAAAAAAGCGGTTCTCCACCGGTGAGCGAAACTGTAAAAATATCATTCATCTTTGAGATTTCATTCATTAATTCAGAAGGTGAATACTCTTTTGACTTAACTATCTCAAAATCAGTATCGCAATAATTACAATGCAGATTACATCCGCAAAATCTTATAAAAAGCTGTCTGGTGCCTACATAAGGCCCCTCCCCCTGAATTGAAACAAATATTTCTCTAATTTTAGCCATGGAATAAATTTTCTCTGATATTACCGTGTGATAACTTTTTCAACTTCTCATAAAGTCTTATCTCATCGTCAGATAAAGTTTTAGGAATTTGAATTTCTACAGTAATAATCATATCACCAAATTTTCCATTTGTCTTTATTCCCTCTCCTGCAAGTCTGAATTTTTGTCCGGAAAGAGTATTTTTTGGCAATGTAAGTACAACATTTCCATCAAACACAGGTACCGAAATCTTCCCGCCAAGGACAGCCTCAAACGGCGTTACAGGAAGTTTGTATATCACATTGTTTCCTTCAATTTTAATATTAGAATTAGGTTCTATTTTAACAGTAAGATATAAATTACCGTTAGAACCGCCGTAAAAGCCCGGATTGCCTTCCCCGTGAATACGTAATTTAGTACCGTTTTTGACATTCGGCGGAATTTTTACAGTAATTTTTTTGTGCTGAGAAAATTCTCCGCTTCCATTACAAACACTGCATTTTGCCCCGTTTATAAAGCGTCTTCCTTCACAATTAGGACAAAGTTCTTTGTGAATAACATTTATCACTCTTGAAGTCCCGCGTACTGAATCCTCAAGAGATATTGTAACCTCCGAAAAAATATCATCCCCGCTTTTAGGATATTTTTTACTCTTTTTTTCTTTGGCAATCCCGTCAAGAATATCATTAAGTGCACTTTTCAAGTTTGTTTTCTGAAAAGCTTCTTTGCTTTCTTCAAATGAAGGCCGCGTGGTATTTGCCTCTTTACGTTCTGCGGACTTTTTGTATTCGTTTTTCGCGCCTTCTGATTTAACTTTTTGTTTAGGAGTTTTATAAAAACCGTTTAGCATATCGTATTGCTTGCGTTTCTTTTCATCTGACAAGACTTCATATGCTTCAAGAACATCTTTAAACTTTTGCGCGCTTTCAGGGGCTTTATTAACATCAGGATGGTATTTTCTCGCTAATTTCCTGTACGAAAGTTTTACATCCTGAGCATCACTGTCAGGTGTAACCCCTAGAATCTCATAGTAATTTTTTCGAACTCCAATGACCATACTTCTTTATTAATGATATTTATAAAAAAATCAACTGATAACTGATTAGTTACAAATATCAGTACGGTACTTTTTATTTTTAAAATCAATAACATCTACATTTTCGTATAAATTTTTTCTTGCTCCGGAAAGTGTTGAGGAACTTTGAGTTACAACAAGTGTTCTGCCTTTGTTTGTTTCATATTCAAGATATTCATTTTTTGCAGTTGAAAAATGATTTACAAAAGTATTATCATCAACTTTATCGAGACCGCTTATCAAAAGCCCGTCGTGTCTGGCAGAAAGAACCACCGAAACCGAAGAAAGATTTGAGTTTTTTATGGAGAAATAATCATCCGCAAAAGAACCTATTGCACATGCTTCAAATAAATCAAGAAGGTTTTCACCAATTGAATTTAATACCCCCGCGGCGTCATAGTCTTTCAAAAACGGCGTAAATCCTGTTGTCAAATAGTTATTCTCATCAGTAAGCACACATTCAACGCCTAATATACCGAGGTAAGGAGTTCCTCTGTGCTCAAGAGATTTCAAAATATTGAAAACAACATTATTCATAATTGAAGAAATAACATTTTCAGAGACTTTATAATCCGGCACAAACGAGCCAACACCTGTAGTATAAAGCCCGCCGTTACCGTTCTCCATAAATCTGTAATCTGCACTGACAGCAAGAGGTAATGCCTGATAACCATCAGTTACAACATAAAGTGTGAATTCGTGCCCGTTTATAAAATCTTCCAGAACAACTTTCTTTTCATCACTGAGAAACAAATCATCCAAACATTGTCTTGCCATGGAAACCGTTGAGCAAACAGCCTTAACCGAGGTGTCCGAATCTTCATCCGAACCGATTAAAATAGGATAAGAAGCATTTTTTACATAATCAGCGGCAAGCTGCGGTTTTTCAAAGATGCCAAATTTAGGAGTGGGTATTCTCTGTTTATACATAAATTTCTTTGCAACAGAACGACTTATTGCAAAATTCGCCGCGCCCGCTGCCGGTGCAAATATTAACTGCGAATTAGCCTGAAATAAATCAGAAATATCTGATTTTATTGACTTTTTAGAACATGCAACCGTCAAATCAATACCGTTTTCAAGTACAAACTCAAGCAATTTTTGTGAATCATCTTCGCGAATATCAACACATTCACAAATTTCACTCATAGCAGTATTGCCAGGTGCTGCGTAAATCTTTTCTACATTTTCATACTCATTCAGCTTTTGCAAAAGAGCATGTTCTTTTGCTGAATGCCCTACAATTAGTATCTTTTTCTTTTTATCCATATGTATATAATACCATAAAAATTCAGCCGGTAATCATTCAAACTAATTTAAAAAGAGGATGTTTGTAAAGATAATTTAAGGTTAAATATAATAAAATAATGACAAAATTATAATTATCGTTAAATGAATAATTGTAGTAAGTGAGGTATTGTAATGGCGGATTTAGTAAGTATATTGCAGAAAGTTTTTGTACCTGCGCCTATGCAGACAACAGTTCCTGTTCGTGGAACATCAACCAATCCTTTCGGCAATAATCCATTTGTAAATTATAACGGCAACAGTTATAACAGTGCTACTTACGCAAAAAATAATCCTGTCCGCGGCGGCTATTTTGCCGGCTATTACAACGGTAAACAAAATATTGTAGGTAGAAGATTATTTATTGAAGTTTAAACCAAATTTTATTGGAAAATATATCATCAGAAATATTATAAGATTTCATCATAAAATATCAAAACAAAGAGTTCCGATACACGTAAAACTCTTATTGGGAATTATTCCGGATAAAAATCTAAGAATAAAAATCAGGAATTACCTCAGATGAAAATTTAAAATATCTTAATAAACAATACTTATATCTCCCGTTTAGTATAAAATTAAAAAATAGATTATTTTTTAGGGGAGAAAACTTTATGAAAAAAGCTTTAATAACAGGGATAACGGGGCAAGACGGCTCATATTTGGCAGAATTACTTCTCGAAAAAGGTTACGAAGTTCATGGGATGAAAAGACGAGCTTCTTCTTTTAATTCTTCAAGAATTGACCACCTTTATCAGGATATTCATAATAAAGATGCTAAATTTAAACTTCATTACGGCGATTTAACCGACAGCTCAAATATAATAAGGTTAATTCAGGAAATTCAACCCGATGAAGTTTATAATCTTGCGGCACAATCCCATGTTAAAGTTTCTTTCGATTGTCCTGAATACACAGCCAACGCCGACGCTCTTGGTACATTAAGGATATTAGAGGCAATAAGAATTTTAGGTTTGGAAAAGAAAACCAAATTCTATCAGGCTTCAACATCAGAACTTTACGGAATGGTTCAGGAAATCCCGCAAAAAGAAACAACTCCCTTTTATCCGCGTTCACCGTATGCCTGCGCGAAACTTTATGCTTACTGGATTACAGTAAATTACCGTGAAGGTTATGACATCTACGCATCAAACGGTATACTCTTCAACCATGAGTCACCTCGCCGCGGAGAAACTTTTGTAACAAGAAAAATTACAAGAGCCGCAGTTAGAATTAAACTCGGACTTGAAGACAAATTATACCTTGGAAATCTATCCTCCAAACGTGACTGGGGACACGCAAAAGACTATGTGGAAGGCATGTGGAGAATCTTACAGCAGGATAAGCCGAAAGATTATGTTCTTGCAACAGGTGTAACTACAACTATTAGAGATTTCTGTAAAATGACCTTTGCTGAACTGGGAATTGATATTGAATTTAAAGGAAAAGGTGTTGACGAAGTCGGTATTGATAAATCCACCGGAAAAGTTGTGATTGAAGTTGACCCTCGTTATTTCAGACCGACTGAAGTAGATTTGCTGCTCGGAGATTCTACTAAAGCAAGAGATGAACTCGGCTGGAAACCTAAATATGACTTACCGGCTCTTATAAAAGAAATGGTTCAAGAAGATTACGCCGAAGCAGAAAAAGAAAAGTTCCTGCGTAAAGAAGGTTATGAAATTTTAATACCTCAGGAAGTTTAAATGAAGCAGCTCCTTTTTATAGGTCATGAATTTCATAAAAAAACAAAATCAGCAGATTTCATCAAAGATTTACTGGCATTAAGATATAATGTTGAATGCTATTATATAAATCCATCGGAAAAATACTCATTTGAAAATCTTGCAGACAAAGAGTACGATGTTCTTATTTTGTGGCAGGTAATGCCGTCACTGAAAGAATTGCATAAATTTATTACGTTTCAGCACTGTGCATTTTTCCCGATGTATGATAATACAAAAACTTTGAACAGTTCTTTGTGGAACGAATATACTGAGTGCAATATTATTAATTTTTCAAAAACTTTCCACAAAACCTGTCAGGCCGGCGGATTATCAAGCTACTACATCCAATATTTTCCGGAACCGGCAGAAATTTTTAATTATGGCGAAGAAGATTCCGTTTTTTTCTGGCAAAGAAGCGAAAAAATTACAACTAAAACTATAGAAAAAGTTATTAATGTTGGCAAAATTAATAAATTGTACTTGCATAAAAGTACAGATCCGGATAATAAATTTAAACAACCTGCAAAAAAATGGAAAAATAAAGTTATTTATTCAACGTGGTTTGACACAAAAGAAGAAATGCAAAATTATATCCAGCAGTCAGCAATTTATTTTGCACCACGCAAGTACGAGGGCATAGGCATGAGTTTTCTTGAGGCAATGGCAGCAGGAAGATGTGTTATTGCACCTGACTATCCTACAATGAATGAATATATTAAAAACGGAGAAACAGGATATTTATATAATTTCAAAAGACCACAAAAAATAAAATTTGATGATATAAGAAAAATTCAAAAAAATACACTGGAGTACATAAAACATGGCTATGCGCAATGGCAAAAAGAAAAGTATAGTATATTAGACTATATTGAAAAAGCACCTGTTATTGATATAGAAAAAATAAAAGAAAATATTTTTATCCGTAATGAAAAACGCATGATATTCGGCATATTTCCTGCCAAGGTAAAAGAAACTCAAACCTATACTAAATATGAGATTTTCAACTTTATTCCACTAAGGTTTAACAATCCATAGGCCTAAAACTCTGAGCATACCGCATCGCTTTGATAATCTGAATTGAAATAAATGTCTTCTGATATTGTAAATCCAAAAGTTTAACTTATCTCTTCCATGTAAATATTTAGACAATTTTTTAGCTAACCGGAATGGTAATGTATGAAATTTATAAATATTTTTTGCTTCTTCAAAAGTTAATTCACAAAAATCTTTATAAAGTTCACAATATATCTGTGCATCTTCATTAATCATAAGCTCTCTGTCACTGGAATAACCACCGTATCTGAAAGTGGCAATATTTTCCTTTAAATGAACAAATTGATAACCGCCCAACACAAGACGAATCATTATTTCATAATCAGAAGCTATTTTATATTTTTCATTAAAATAACCGATTTCTTTCAAGACATCAGTTCTTGTAAACATAGTCTGATGACAAAAAGGGGGAGCCGAAAAAACAACACTTAAATCACCAGCCCACAATTTTGATTTTTTATTATCATAAACATATGATACATCAGCAAATGACACATCTGCACCGGTTGATTCTAAAAGTTCAACTGATTTTAAAACCGCGTTCTCAGATGAAAAATAATCATCAGAATTCATAAAAAGAATATATTTACCCTGAGCTCTGTCAATGCCTCTATTCATAGCCTGATATATCCCCGTATCCGGTTTCGAATAATATTTAATCCACCCGTTTGCTTCATACTCTTTTAAAATATCAATCGTACCGTCTTGAGAGGCTCCGTCAATAATTATATGCTCTATATTTTCATAAGATTGACTATGGACAGTTTCAATACATTTTCTAAAATAATCCAACCTGTCATTATCAATTAAGTTATAAGTAGTAGTAATTATCGTCACTAATGGTTTAATCATCACAGAGATAGAATATCATAAAAGAATATTTGTTACAATCTTTAAAATCATATTAAATAAAACCTGTTTTTTTAGTAAAATAACAAATAATAGAGGATAACAATGCAAAAAAATGAAAAAATTTTTGTAGCCGGCCACAGAGGTTTGGTCGGAAGCGCAATAACAAGAGAGCTTAAAAATAAAGGGTACACCAACATTATAACGCGTACGCATAATGAGTTGGATTTAACAAATAGCCATGCGGTTAAATTATTTTTTGAAGAACAAAAACCCGATTATGTAATACTCTCTGCTGCAAAGGTTGGCGGTATACACGGCAATAATACGTTTCCGGTTGAATTTTTCACTGAAAACATGAAAATCCAACTTAATGTTATAGAAAATTCATTCAAAAACAATGTTAAAAAATTATTGTTTCTCGGCTCAAGCTGCATTTATCCGAAAAATGCGCCGCAGCCGATGAAAGAAGAATACCTTTTATCATCGGAGCTTGAAAAAACAAACGAAATGTATGCGCTTGCAAAAATTTCCGGATTAAAACTTTGCGATGCATACAATAGAGAATACGGGACGGATTATATATCAGTTATGCCATGCAATCTATACGGTCTTAACGATAATTACGACAGAGAAAATGCTCATGTCCTCCCTATGCTTGTAAGACGTTTTCATGAAGCCAAAGAAGCCGGTTTACCCGAAGTAACGGTATGGGGAACCGGTACTCCACTCAGAGAATTTATGTTTGCCGGCGACCTTGCAGAAGCTGTTGTGTATCTTATGGAAAATAAATCTGCAAAAGAAATCGGTGACTTTATAAATATCGGAACCGGCAATGAGGTCACTATTCTTGAACTTGCAAATATGATAAAAGAAGTTGTAGGTTTCAAAGGAAAGCTTATATTTGATAAGACAAAACCTGACGGAACCATGAGAAAATTAATGGATGTTTCAAGAATAAATGCTTTAGGCTGGCAAGCCAAAACTTCACTAAAAGACGGTATCAAACTTGTCTACAATGATTTTCTCGAAAACAAAAATATAAGACTCTAACTATAAAATAGAAAGATAATCACACACATGAAAAAACTACTAATAACAGGAGCAGCCGGCTTTGTAGCCGGATACTTTACTGAATTTTTAAAAGAAAACAAAATTGAGTATGATATTTTAGGACTTGATATTATTAACAATTTTACTTGTGATTATCCTACTTATAAATATAAAAAAATTAATCTTTGCGATAGACAGTTAATAAAAGAAGTCATTGAAAATTTTAAACCGGATTATCTCTTGCATCTTGCGTCTATAAGTTCCGTATCGCATAGCTGGAATTATCCAGTCGAAAGCTTTGTCAATAATACAAATATATTTCTAAACATTATTGAAAGTGTAAGAGAACTGAAATTACCCACACGCATACTCTCTATAGGTTCATCAGAAGAATACGGCAATTATCCGTTAGATAAAATGCCATTAAAAGAAGAATATGAACTCAAACCGTGTAATCCATATTCTGTTGCACGAGTCAGTCAGGAAATGCTCTCGAAATTGTATGCAGACAATTACGGTCTAAATATTATAATGACACGTTCTTTCAACCATATTGGACCAAGACAAAATGATAAGTTTGTTATTCCGTCATTTGTAAAACAGCTTTTGAACGCAAAAAACACAGGGACTCTGCGAATAGATGTCGGCAACATCGAAATCGTGAGGGATTTTCTTGATGTACGTGACGTAGTAGAGGCTTACCATAAAATCTTAACAGAAGGTAAAATAAGGGAAATCTATAATGTATGTTCTGGTAACGGGATTAAACTCAAAGAAATAATTAACATAGTTGCAGAACAGTTAAACATTACACCGGAAATATATATTGATAAAACCAGAATTCGCCCAACCGATAACTTAATAATTATAGGCAACAATACAAAGTTAAAGTCAGAATTAAACTGGCAGCCAAAACATTCTTTGGCGCAAACTTTAAAAGATATGATATCGTATCAGGAGAATATTTATGGAAAAAAAAATTAACATATTATTTGATGCAATAACATTAGGAGAAAATGACACAAAAACTAAAAATAGAAGTGGAATTTGGTTTACGGTTTACAATATATTAAAGGAATTTTCTGCAAATTCAAATGTTAATATCTACATATACTGCTCAAAGAAAAAACTCTCTACAAAATTAACACAAACTCTGGAAAAATATTTTCCTGACAATAATTTCAAAAAACTTTATATAGATACTTTAGGCCCTTTTGAATATGAACATTCAAAATTAACATGTGCTTATAAAGAGAAAAAGAAATTTTTGACTAAGCTAAAATTATTTTTTGTTTCTGCGTTAAAAAAAGTGTTCAAAAAACAGATTAATTATAAAGAATTAACCAAAGATATTGATGTATATTTTTCACCGGTTTACAAGATTCCTGATGAAATTCAAAATCTCACATCTATAAAGAAATATACGCTTTTATATGATATTATCCCAATTCTTTTTCCTGATTATTTTGCGGATAAAGATATGAATAAATATTGGTTTACACCTGTCTGGAAACAATTGAACAAAAATGATTACTATTTCACAATATCAGAACATACCAAAAGAGATTTTGTAGAGCATTGTCCATATATAGATTCTGAAAAAATAACACCAGTATTATTGGCTTGTTCAGAAAACTTCAAGCCGGAAAAAGACAAAACAAAAGCTTCTCTTGAAAAATATAATCTTCCAACTGATAAAAAATATATTTTCAGCCTTTGCACTCTGGAACCACGTAAAAATCTAATCCGTGCAGCTAAATGTTTTATTGAATTTATTAATAAAAACAAAATTGAAGATATGGTATTCATTCTTGGCGGCGGACATTGGGAAGGTTTCATAGAAAAAATGGAACACGACATCCCTCATTTTGAAAAATATAAACATTTAATTTTAAAAGCAGGATATATTGATGATGAAGATCTTTCGCCACTTTACTCAGGAGCCGAGTGGTTTGTTTATACATCTGAATATGAAGGTTTTGGACTTCCTCCGTTGGAAGCAATGAGTTGCGGCTGTCCCGTTATCACTTCAAATAATTCATCTTTACCGGAAGTTGTAGGTAATGCCGGAATTATGATTGACTTTGATAGTGATGAACAACATGTCAAGGCTTATGAAAAATATTATTTTAATGAAGAGTTAAGAAAAAGTTATGCACAAAAAGGACTAGAGCGCGCAAAACTTTTTTCTTGGAAAAAGTGTGCAGAGCAAATGATTAACCAGTTTAAAATCAATAACTATTCTATTTCGACATCGGCAAGATAAAAATAGGAATATATTTTAAGAGATAATAAACTTTAAATTTACTGTAATAGCATATTCTAAATAACGTAATCTTTTTAAACTTAATTTTCTTCACACTAGGCACTCGTGGAATATCTGAAGAAACATTGATGATTTCTGACGCACTTGATAAATATCTTTTTTGAATAGACTTCGCCAAAGAGTCCTCAATTAAATAGGTAATTCTTTCTAAAATATCACGTCTAATCCTAGTTTTGTAAAATATATCTCTAGCTATATCTTTATTTACTCCATACGGTGAGTAATTATCTGCAATTGAACGAATACATTCTTCATCACTTAATTTTGTACCTAAGTCAGACAGCCCACTAGATATACCAATAAAACGAAAAGATGTAAAATCAAGATTTACTCGAACACCCTTGGCACCATTCAATATAAGTTTCAAAACAAAATCAAAATCTCCGGCAGACCTATAAGTATCATCAAAATGAACAAGCTTCGTTTTAGTAAACATAGATTGATGAGAAAAAGGCATTCTTAGGAAAAATGTTTCCAGCATCGGGAATAAATATCCTATAAACTTTCCATTTTTGTCAAAATATCTTGCAGTTGAATAAGAAAAATCCGCATCATTTTCTTCTAAAGATTTCACACTCTCTTCAACAGCTTTATTATCATGCCAAAAATCATCTGAATTTAGAAATACAATATATTTTCCCGACGCTTTAGCCACTCCTTTATTCATTGCATCATAAATTCCCTTATCGGGTTCTGAAAAAACCTTAAGCCACGGATAATCATTGAATATTTCTAAAGTACCGTCAGTTGAAGCCCCATCGATAATTATATGTTCAATATTCGGATAAGTTTGATTTTTAACACATTCGATACACTGGCGAACATATTTTTCACGCTCAGCTTTTATTAAATTGTAAGTAATTGTTACTACTGTAACTAACGGTAATGTACTCATACATGTCTCCAACATTCAAGTATAGGTTCAAAATTATCAAACATTTTAAGAGTATTTTTCAAATAATTTTCAGTTGAATATTCAGATGCCAAAGTATAACCTTTAGTGCTCAAATTTTTATCGTAACTATTATTTTTAATTTTTAATAATTTATCAGCAAGATCATTTTCATCCATTGGATTAAAAAAGATACAGCTATCCTTCAATTGAATCCTATGCCCCGGAATATGAATTTGCACTTTGTAAACTCTACGGAAACATGGATTTATTTTACATACAAAACACGCACCGGCACCTTTAACAACAATGGTGTGGTGTTGCACGATTTTATTGAAACCGCAGTAACTCCTGCCAGTGAGCGTATAAATCCAGCAAATAAAACACTGTCTTCCAATTTATTTTCTCTAATTTTTTGTTTTAAGTAATTTAAGTTTCCTTTATCTGAACCTGAAAAAACTGCTTTTATATTTATATCTTTTTCTTTTAAAATTTTCAAGGCTTTGATAATTCTTATATGATTTTTATGAGCCCAAAACTGCGCTGGATAAAATATATATTCGCCTTTTTGAAGCTTTAAGTCTGTAAGTATACTATTATCAGCATCTAATTTATAAACATAATCCGGTGTCGGTAATGAATTTGTTATCACTTTATCTTCCAACACATTATAATAACTACATGTCTTTAATTTTGCATCATTATTACTTACTATAATCCTGCTTGCTCTACTTGAAACATATCTATATAAAGTTTCCCTGCTTTCAAAAGCTCCTTTTGCATAAACCTCTGGGAAATATGGAATATCTTTATGTCCGTAATCCCAAATAGTAACAAATAAAGGACAATCATAATCAATATATTCAGGATAAAGTGTGAATACAACATCTATATTGTGCTGTAATAGATAATGTTTAAGTAATCCTGACTTTTTACGAATTTTCCATAATAAAACTTTCTTATGAGTTTCCTGAGATTCTAATTTAATGAACTTTACAAAATTGTTATCTTCAAATTCTATTTTATTATCAGCCATGTAATAAATATAAAATCTATGTTTTGTTTTTACATTTAACAGTTCCTGCAAAAAACTGAACATAAACGTATACCCACCACCATTAGTGGGCATCTGCAATTTTGATATATATATCCCTATTTTCATATTTTTAACCTCACAAATATTCAAGAATATAGCAACACCCCCAGGTATCAGTACCAGGAGTATTATGAGTAAGCCATTCTTCTGATTTTATAATTTTCATACCGTTTTGAGATCCAAATTTTTTTATATCTTCATACGAAAAATATCTCATAGGATGACATTCTTTAATAGACTCAGTTCTGCCCGAGTGTTTATCAGTAACTTCAATTGTGTAATTCACCTCAACCATATCTTTTTCTTTAATATGATTTGGCACACAATATCTGACGACTTTCACATCACCATTTTCTAATGTTTTTACTCTTTTTTCAGGAATCTGTGCAAGCACTGCCGGCTTATGCCATACATCAAAAATGAACTTTCCACCGTTGTTTAGATGTGCCGCAGCGGTCTTGAAATAATTATTTATATCTTCATCATTTGTCTGATAACTTGCGACATGGAATAACGATATAACTGCGTCAAACATACGGCCTGCACGGAATGTTCTTACATCCCCCTGTTCGCAATCAATTCCTAACGCTTTAGCATGTTCTAGCATTGAAGCACTTAAATCAATACCAAACATTTCATATCCTTTATTGGTTAAAAGTTTTGCATGTTTACCGGTGCCACACCCCATTTCAAATACTGTTTTAACATCACCAAGTAACGCCGCAATATAATCTGCCTCAGACTCGTAATTTTTATCTTTATAAAGCAAATTATAATACATAGAATAAGAATCAAAAACTTTAGTAACCATCAAAATAAACTCCTAACTTCTTTTACAACTCTGTCCATATCTGCCTCACTCAAACCCAAACCAGATGGAATATAAAACCCTCTCTCATATAAACGTGAAGATATAGGTCTTTTTATAGCATCAGAAATTCCAAGTTTTTTAAACACAGGCTGTTCATTCAACGGATAGAAAAACGGTCTGCACCCTATACCTTTATCAGCAAGTTTTTGCATAGCCTCTTTGGCGTTAAACTTTACTTCGTCATTTAATACAAGCCCGAAAACCCAGTAATTATTCTCAGCATAATCAGTCTTGTGCAAAGGCAATTGCGCAGGAATATTCTTCAAGAATTCCTGATATTTTGTGCCCATTTTCTTTTTCTTTTCAATTGATTTTTCAAGTTTTTCAAATTGTGCATAGGCAACAGCAGCCTGCAAATTAGACATTCTGAAATTCCAGCCCAAATCATAATGCACAAATCTATCTTTTGAAAAACAGAGATTTTTATAATAATTGACTTTTTCAATCAACTCATCGGAAGATGTCATAACCATACCGCCTTCACCGCATGCAATATGTTTATTCGCATAAAAAGAAAATGTCGAAATATCACCCATCCCACCACATTTTTTGTCATTATACGTTTGTCCGTGAGCTTGAGCGGCATCTTCTATAATTTTCAAATCATATTTTTGGGCTAGTTCAAAAATTTTATCCATATCTGTAGGAAGCCCATAGATATGAACGATCATTATCGCACGGGTTTTAGGAGTAATCATTTCTTCGATTTTTGAAGTATCAATATTCCAGGTTAAAGGTTCCGCATCGACAAAAACCGGTTTTAAATTATTATAAACAATGCTTTGGGCAGTAGAAATAATTGTAAAATTCGGGACTATAATTTCATCATTATCCTGCCAGCCATAAACAGTTTTCATCGCTCTGACAGCAACATCAATAGCCACAGAACCATTTGCAACACAACTGCCGTATTTTTGCCCAGTATAAGCAGAAAAATCCTTCTCCAGTTTTTTTACAAATGGCCCTTCCGAAGAAATCCATCCAGTATCAATACATTCATTCAAGTATTTTTTTTCATTACCATCTAATAACGGAGTATTTACAGGTATAAATGCCATATTTACAATCCCTTCATATTTTTAAATCAAAATCTTATCTTATCAGCGTCTCCAAGATAAGGCCCTTGTTTTATTTCTACCATTTCAACATCCTCAAGACACTTAAATCCGTGCCCTCCAAAAGCAAGCAAAATAATATCACCGGAGTTAAGTGTTCTGCTTTCAAGATAGAGTTTATTATCATCATAAAAATCTACCTGTAAAGCTCCTTTTCTTATTACAAGAACTTCTTTTGTATAGTGAACCTCCCTTGTAACAACATTATGAAGGTGCGGCTGAATAATTTTACCTTTTGGATGCTTCATAAAAGCAAGCTGCTGTGAAAAATCATTCGGAGTGAAAAATTCAACACCGTCTTTTGAATAGTCATTACGAATTATTATTGCATATATTTGATTGTTATGAATTATTTTTTCTATCATTTCTTAATTTTTTTTTAGCTTTTATATAAAGTTTTATTTTATTATATGACAAAGGCATTTTTGTTGCAAACAAAACAGCGTCTGCATAAAAGCCCCAAGCCATTGCTTTATTGTATTGAGTAATCAAATGTTTTAACCAAGCTTTTTTACCGCAGGATTTAAGAATTTCTGATTTAAACTTTCTAAGATAATAATTATAACCTTCTATATCTCTATGTAAATCTTTTGATATTGTATCACCCTGATGATAATAATATTTGAAAGTCGGTTCTTGCATATGAATAAATCTGCAATATTTAGCCAATCTTGTTGAAGTATCCCACTCCTGATAAGATGGTACATTCTCATCTAAATAATTAATATCAGCCAAGGCCTTTTTTGAAACTAACATTGCCTGAAAAAACGGAGCCGGCCTCTGTAATAGTTGTTTATAAGCATTGTCACCTGATGTGTCGGGAATTATATAAGGCTTTACTTCATTATTAAGCTTATCAACTAAAATTGCATTAGAATGAATTAATACATAAGGATTAAAATCATGCTCAGCCAATATTTTGATTTGCTTTTCTAATTTATCCGGTAACCACTCATCATCACTATCCAGGAAAGCAATCCAATCATAAGATGCTTTTTTAATTCCAAAATTTCGACAATGTTGTGCACCGGAATTTTTATCCAAAGTAAAAAGTTTAATTCTATCATCCTTATAAG
>ERZ779843.458-NODE-458-length-60737-cov-9.040951_pt1 | contig 60737 bp, 54 predicted proteins | sample MGYA00511560_ERZ779843 | MGnify/ENA primary metagenome ERZ779843 (study PRJEB29588, sample SAMEA2158062) | human gut metagenome | biome: human gut; feature: human-associated habitat; material: faeces | place: Denmark | collected 2008/2010 ... | reverse complement strand
CTCCTCATCAATGCACTTTACCTCTCCAGTGGCGATAAACTTCTCATAATAGGAACTCAATGAATTTGTGGATGCTATACATTATTAATGATAGCGAATTGTTTAACTAATAATGTATCGAACATGAACATTGAAAATTTTGAAACGTATCTTCGTCAAGGGAATATGGCGGAGAATACGGTTGCTGCTTACCTCTATGCCGTAAAAGAATACTATTCCCGACACAAGGAACTGAACAAGCGCAATCTGCTTGTTTATAAAACCTATCTCATTGAAAAATTCAAGCCTAAAACTGTAAATCTTCGTATTCAGGCAATGAACAAGTATCTTGATTGCATGGGGAAATCTCGTTTGAGACTTAAATCCGTCAAGGTACAACAGCGTAGTTATTTGGAAAATATAATCAGCAATGCCGACTATGTTTTCCTAAAGAATAAACTTAAAAAAGAGGAAAATCAAGAGTGGTATTTCGTAGTTCGTTTCCTCGCTGCCACTGGAGCAAGAGTCAGCGAACTAATACAAATGAAGGTGGAACATGTGCAGATGGGCTATTTTGACATCTACACCAAAGGTGGCAAGATACGCCGTATCTACATTCCGAAGGCTTTACGCAAGGAAGCCATAGAATGGCTTGGCAAAGTCAATCGTACCACAGGCTATCTTTTTCTTAACCGTTTCGGTGAACGTATCACTACAAGAGGCATTGCGCAACAGTTGAAGAACTATGCTGCCAAATATGGATTGAATGAAAAAGTGGTTTACCCTCACTCGTTCCGTCATCGCTTTGCCAAGAATTTCTTGGAGAAGTTCAACGATATTTCTTTGCTTGCCGACCTGATGGGGCATGAGAGCATAGAAACTACTCGTATTTATTTGAGGCGTAGCAGTGCCGAACAGCAAGAGATTGTTGATAAGGTCATAACATGGTGATGTATTTGGAAGGTTGGTTTGTCCATCCTTCCAAATTCAGCTAAAAATACCTTGAATATATTATCCATCCTCCCAATGTCAAACAGAAATACGCATACAATATCCAAAATCCAATAACGGCACTCTTTGCTAACCAGCCACTAAGAGAAAACGAAGTATAAGATTTCATATATTTCCTGATTTCTTTCCAGTGATTCGCATGAAGTGTCTTCAATTCAGTTATCTGCTTTTCAAACAAGGCCTTCTCTTCTTCAATCAATTTATGTCGATATTCTGCAAGAATGGATTTATCCTCTTCGCTAAGTTTGACAGTTATAACTGTATTCTCGACCTGCATAAAGGTTCTACAAATAGCATCAGAGATATTATCGGATGTTTTCACAGCAGCTTTGAGTGTCTTTGCAAATTCTTCAAAGGTTGATACAGAACTATCTACAAATACTTTTATCTGTCTCAATTCTTGGATAATGGCTTTGATATCCTCTATCTGATTCGTAAGATTTACAAGCTCTGTGTCAAAATCAACACGATTTTCTATTTTGCTAATGTTGTTATCTTTATCTATGTCCTTGCTATCCTGCACAGGCAAAGAAGATTGATCATATTTACTTTTACGCATTGCTCTATGTGATTATAAATGAAATACTATCTACCCCTGCTACGTTTAATCGGTTTGCAGAGCCATTTTGCCATTCTTGCGCAACGAATCGCCCAGTTGCGTTCATCATCGTCCTTGTCTTTACCCCATCCGTCACCTGGACTGCCACCACCTCCGCTTGACGCAGACATGGAAGTGGCTGCATCCAAATATCCGGCAAAAAGTAAAACAGCGACTTTCAGCACATCAGTCTGCTTGACTTCTTCATCAAGACTTCCCAACTCTTCGTCAAAAACAGACTTAACCATATCTGGTATATCAACCTCGAATTGTTCTCCATCCACAGTTATAGAATAGTGGTAAATTAGAAAGTTAGATTGTGTAACCACCTCTTTATGATGTACCCTTGTTTGAGCATCTGCTTCCTTTGACTGAACTGGAATTTGTTTGTCAGAAGCATGTAATCCAGCCCATGTCGCCTTAATTCTTGACGGCATCAGCTTTCTGCTTTTACCCAATATAGAAGATTTATAAATGGAGTTTCCCTTCCGTATGGCATAACCCTTAACAGCCCCTTCATCGTCTTTTGTCAGTTTTATGTCATATCCCTTTGCATTTAGCATCTGACAATAAATTGCCCAATCGAATTTAGGCATGGCTTTCAAAATGGCAATACAATCTTCACTGATTTGCTGAATATTCTCGTTGCGACGTTGCTTTGATTGCACCCAGCCTCGTTTCTCATTGATGATGTTGGCTGCATGAACGGCTCGTTCACCGATGTAATGCGCATCGTTTGTATTACCCATATTATCTATGCGATTAGACACAATGTGCAGATGAGGAATGCCACTTTTACTGTCGGTGTGTAACGAAACGACATACTGGCTGTTTTTGATATTGGTTGGTTTAAGCTGACAATCTAATTTGCCAGTTCTTCTGTCAATGCTATCAAGTACTGTAATAAATTCATCTGCCAAATCCTGCCAGTCTTTCATCGTCCAACCATTGGTTTCTTCTTTGGCTGGAGATATTTCAAAACGCAGTGCGTTCAAGGTTATGGGCTTCGGATTATACCTGTCTTTCATACATTGGTGCTGGTGTTGCATCATCCGTGACCACATAGCCAGTGGCTCGATATTTTCGGGCAAACCATTCACCTTAACAAGTCGTGCCTTGTCTTTTTCCATTGAATACTCAATTGCTCTCGCTCCGTGAGAAATTGCATTTCCTTGCGCTATCATAACTTCAAATTTGATTTATACTGTCCCGTACCTGTCCCCATCGAGCGATAAGCCTATTGACTGCTTCTATCCATGCACGCATATAATTCTCATCACGGAAATATCTCTTTTTTATTTCGTCCGGTTTCCCTTTGAGAACATTTTGAATGCGGATAAGGTCAGCTCTTGCATCCGATAAAGAGTTTAAGCCTTGTACTTCCTCATCGGAAAGTCGTTTGCTTGGATGGTGATTTTGGAGTAATTTTCGTCCATAATTACTGAGTGTCAAACCACATTCGGCTGCTTTCTCAACAACCATTTTATATTCTTTTTCAGTCAAACGAATGTCTATATGACGGTTACGGACATTCTGTTTTTCGTTGTCTTGTTGTATATCCATAGCTGTTTATAACTGGAATTTATTTATAAAAGTATTCAATTCATTGCGAGCCTGCGAGTAATGCAAGAAGCCTCCAAGACGACAAATGAGTGAAACTATTTTGTCGGACGGTGGTACTTCTTGCATAGGATACCCATTAAAAATGGAGCATTATCAATCTCAATGCAAGCATTGCATTTGTCCAAAGTAAATCCGCTTATCCGCCAATACAAGGAGTGGCTATTGGCATCAATATTTATTTGACTAATCAATTATTTTTCTCTTCCCTTAGTTGGGCTTCTCCAAAAGTTTACCTCTAACTTGAATCCACCAATTCCAAATGCAAGCAGTCAATCAAAATCTGCAAATTTGGATTTCGCTTTATCATCTTTTGAAGTATCATCACTGGGGTGTCAGTCATCAACAAAAAATCCGCAATATCCAATCCGTACTTTCGCTGTTCGTCAGTAGCGCATTGTTCTAAGCTATCACTCAATACAACTTTGGAACATACGGAAGTGAGCAAAGGCGTTTTGGCTTGCCAAACTTCTTTTGCACCTAAATCCGGGCATAGCATAACTGACCGACCTTTCAAAACATTCACCACATCAGACTTGAAACATCCGTGCATTCCACCTGTAGCCAGCCATATAAATTCCGGCATATAATGGGTAGCAATCAAAGCGGATTTTTCACTTTCAACAATGGCTACTGGTTTGGTCGGATTCTCAGGCAGCAAATGTTCGCCAAAGAAACATTGCTTCAAATGATAGTCTTGAAGATTCAGTTCAGTATGTACCCAACTTACATAACTTCTTGGCTCTTTTATCCGATGTCCTGTTACATTATCATACAACATAATCTTTCCAGTCCGCACATTGTCTTGCCAATCTATTTGCCAATAGACTGTAGAACCGCCCCATTTCTTTGAAGTTCCAACATGATATAATCGGAACATCCGTAATGTCTCATCTTTGCCCAATACCCCAGACAAGTAAATGTACAATGGATTCGTGGTATAGTTAGTCAGAGAACGATCCATTAGTTCTTTATCAATAAAGGAAGGTGGTAAACACGGTTTGGAATTGCTTATTTTCTGAAAATTGTACTTGCTATAATTCATCAGCGTTGGATTGTCATTAAAATAGTCCAACGGTGTATAATGGTGTTTGCAAGATTGTTCATGGTCACATCTACCCACATAATCAGGAAAGGAAATCTCTCCTTGATTGTCTATGTACTTTACAAAACACTGTTTCTTTCCACACTTAGGACATGAGAGTTTTGAACCTCGCTTATATTTTTGAAGGGAAAATCTATATTCGTTCATACTTCATTGTTTTATTATTGCAATCCGTGCAGTTTGCACTTATTGCAGTTCTGCAGGAACTTATATGAAAACAAAGTGCAAACTGCAACAACTGCAAAGTGCAAATGAGGTTGTCTATTGCAGTTTCTCATATTCACCTCGTTTTACTTTCTTGATAATTTTATTTGTGGCAAGACTGACCAAAGAATACATTACAGACCTTTCTGACAGTCCGACTTCTTTCCCGGCTTGAATGGCATCGGAAGTAGTAAAAGTCGCAGAAAGACAGTCGAGCAATTCTTTCTTTTGAGGTTCAATGCTCTCTCTCAGCATATACTTCTGAATGTCAGAATAACAACTTTCAAAATATTCACTTAAAGCAATAGCCGATTTTGTTGAATCTATATCTACAAAATCCTTATGCACCTCTTCACAAGCCCAACGAAAGATTTGTAGGACTAATGCCAAACGAGCCGTTATCATAGGAGCTTTAATCACTCTGCTATCTACCAGTCCATCATCTTGAATTTGATTGATGGCTCGGATTGCATTATTACGCCAGTTTGTAAAATAGGCTTTAGCTTCTGAAGAAAAATCCAGAACAGTTTGTGTATTTCTATCGTCTCCATTCTCTACAAAAGGTAAGCTAATCACTTTGTCAATTATTGATTCCCACATAGTCGAGTACTTATCAAAAGACGAATCTTCATCTGATTGCCAATCAGCAATTTCTTGGGACGATGGATAAACAAAAATAATTCTGTCAAGCAGTCCGTTCTCCTTGTAACCTTTCTCTACCAATTCGTGCATACGAGTTGTTTGCATCGTACCGACAATATTTATAAAGGGATATTCTATATGAATCGGGATAGGCATACTGCATCTTGAAATATCCAAAGGCTTACCACTGAATGCAGTCAGTAATTGCTCGATAAGTTGTCCTCTGCTGTATTGGTTCACGGCATTAAACATACCCATAATCTCATCCACATATACCACAATACCTCGTTGATTATCATCAAGCGCACGCATTAACGCTTCTGGAGTAAAGTCCGATATAATAGTTCTCCGTAAGACAGGTTTGTTTGGCAAAGGAGTAGTGCCTTCTTTCTTACCTTTATTACTCTCTAGCAGATTGTTGTATTGCTCCATCTCCAGTTTGAATTGTTTGATAGCTTTGGCATCATGCTTACGAATAGGACGGAAAGCAAAATCCAAAGGTGGAGTTTTACCCATTCCGGGACGACCTACCAATATCATATAAAGGGCAGGGTTACTAATCCATCCTCCACGAATACGAATATTGACAGCATTACCAATGGCGGTTGAAACAGCTACCAAAAGAGAAGCCATCATGTATTCTATGGAATAATTCTCTTGCCGGGATAAAGCCAATATCATATCTTGGATTTTTACCGGAAAAGCACCCAAAGGAATCTTGTTTTCAAAGACTCCTTCAAACTCCATTCTAATGGCATTGCATAAGTTGATAGAATCCATTAGAATCGGGTATTTCTTTTTGACCTTATGAATTGGGATGCTTCATTTTCCAAATCCTTTTCAGATTTTATCTTACCGGCATGAAGCCACTCGTCTATTTCTGATTTAAGAAACATGATTCGCTTACCTCTCTTATGAAATGGAATCTGATGACAACTCGTCCATCCATATACTGTTTGCTCTGCCGGATGGCTGGGAATATACTCACACAACTCTTTCAAGTTCATCCATTGCTCGGTTGGAACATTGGAACTTGGATTGTTCAGACCGTTAATCTTGGAATCCAATTCATTCAACTTATCCATCATCCACGACATTGCTTTGGGCAAATCTTCAAATGTAATGTTCTTCTCGCTCATATTTTTATTTATTTACTGTTTGATTTTTCGGCAAAGTAACAGCGATTTCAGAAACTGATTTTATGGTGTAATGCATCACATAAAAAGACAGCAGCGAAACATAACTATCATAAGGATTACTTGTTGATTATCAATGCTAATAGTGGAGAATATCAGTAGCGGATTTTTATGATAATGTTGCCTGTCATATAGGAATCATAAGGCTATCACAAGAAATGACCATAAATAAAAGCCACTTACGTAGAAAATACGCAGATGACTTATAATATTAAAAGGGATGTAAATATATACTTTTGTATAACATTGCATACGATCAATGTTTATTTATTAAAATAATTATAAAAGTTTGAAGTATTTTTAAAATAAGTATTTCATGAAATTTCCATTTTTTATTATCATCCAAATTCGCTGCAATTTCTTCAGCCTTTTGTATCTTATCTATGTTGAATGATGAAATAATGAAAAGAATTTTGTAATTTTGCATTGTTGTCTGAATTATAGAGGATTATTCCTCTTCAGACACGTTCAATGAAACACTGTAATTAAATATATGCAATAAATGGAAAAAATAATATCATCAATCCCTGTCTACAATTTGTTGACAAATTTAATTCCGGGCACAGTGCTGGCTGCCTTACTAAAATTTTGCGTGGAAGGTTGCGATATATTCTCTCTTACAAATAATATATGGATACTTGCCGTTATCCTCTATTTTCTTGGTATAATAAACTCTCGGATAAGTTCTTTAGTTTTTGAGCCTCTAATTAAAATGCTCAAAATTGTGAAGTTTGTGCCACATAAAGATTTTACTGATGCCGAGTTGAAAGATACATCTGGAAAACTTACACAGTTAAGTCGAATGAACAATGAATACAGAAGCTATATATCTGTATTCTCTATAATCCTTATTATCAAGCTAATCTTCCTTTTCTCAAATATTAAGAATTTTATAACAGATAATATCTGTTGGATTATATTGTGTTTAGGTGTACTGCTATTCCTTTGTGCCTACAGGAAGCAAGTATCTTATATTACATCACGTATATCTCGATTAAACGACCAATAATATATTATATGCCGAATTACGAAGTTCATTATCTTAGCGTTTCAGACGCTGATGCAATCATAATACGATATGAAGACAGCGGAGACCAATATGTTGTATTAATTGACGCTGGAAATGTCAGCGATTCAGACAAAATCAAAAACGATATTTGGAATCACTGGAAAACTTATACTATTGATTTAGCAATATGTACTCACCCAGACTCTGACCATAAAGGAGGATTTTTTGGATTATTGAATGATAGAGATGTAGTCATTAATGAATTTTGGCTTAATACGCCAGAGGATGTAATTAGAGAAGATGAATATAATAGATTATATCCTAAACGAAATAGGTTGTCTCATTGTCGTGAATGCTATGATCATCCAACAGATACGGATTCACTTAACCTCATAGATTTAGCTGTATCTAACAAATGCAATGTATATGGTGCATATTGTGGCAAAATACATTCACACATTCCGATCTCAGTTGTAGGTCCAAGTTTGAATTTCTATCATCCTCTTGCGATAGAAATACTCAAGAACAATAAAAGGAGAAAAGATGAGGATAATACAATATACAATGATATAGGTTATTTTTCATCTGTTCAAGCTAAATCGTCTATTGATGACGAGCCTGATGATTGTTCGCCAACTAATGCTGGTAGCATAATTCTTTTATTTGAACCGATTAGAAATTGTAAATTTTTATTACTTGGCGATGCAAATAGAGCTGCTATCACTGATGCAATTTCTAATAATACGAACTTGTCAGGCTGTAGGATAAAAGTTCCACATCATGGAAGTAAACATAATCTGACCTCGGTATTGATTGATAAATTGGCTCCATGCTGTGCGATTATTTCCGCAAAAGGCTCTCGTAAACATCCCAGTAGAGGAATTGTTCATTGCCTCAGTAATCATTGCAATGTCTATTCGACTCATAAGAGTGGAACTCTAACTCATACATCTTATCCTATTACTACCCCCGCAACTCCATTAAAGGAAAAACAATAAGGTTCGATGTAAAATCTCAATTATCAGATATGTATAATAAAAAGGTGTTGTTATTGAAGTTCGTTTGATTGAATCTGTTTTAGTGATTATAAGACACACAGCCTTATTTGTCTGCAACGAGAGACAACTTATGATTTAGGTAGTTGCACACAGCTTTCCGCTTCCGGCTCAAAGGGACAGCGAAAAATGATAAATCATCTGATAAACCGTAAAAGCACCCCTTTTCTACACTTATGCGATAGTCAGCACACCATCGTTCAAAATCCTTTTGGGCGATGGTGTGCCGACAAATAAAACCGCTTTTACGGAAAAACCTGTATGAAAAAGAAAAAACAGGGAGATTCATTTCAAAATCTCCAGTTTTATTGTTGCTTTTGCATATGAAAAATTCTTTGAAGGATGCAATGCGCAGAAGAATAATACAGCAGATAACCAACTAAATAGTAACCCATTACTATCATGAGCAATTAATATACGCTCATTTCCATAAAATACGCTCTTTTTGTAACTTCTTGAGTGCAAATAGATGAATTTCTATTCATATTAAAGCATTCAATAAAGAGTTTCTTCTCTATATATTATTTGGCATATTCAGCTTAATAGTCTTGGTTGCCCCTTCCTTTTTAGAATCTACCACCTTTGCATACACTTGGGTAGTTCTCACGTTTGTATGTCCCAACATTTTGCTAACCGTATAAATATCAGTACCTCCAGCCAGTTGTAAGGTCGCATAAGAATGTCTGAAGCAATGAAATGTAATGTGTTTAGATATTCCTGCTGCTTCAACCCATTTCTTGACTGGACGATTTATCCATGAAGGGTCTGGCAGTCCGGCAAATACAAGAAGCTCTCCTTCCTGTTGTTCTCCACAAAGATTAAATGCCTGTTCCGAAATAGGCATATATTCAACTCCTTTTGTCTTTTGCTGGGTAAAATTCAGTCGATAACCTCCATTGAACATTTCCACTTCCGACCATTTCAATTTTTGAATGTCGCAGTGACGGATTCCTGTTAAGGCAGAAAACAGAGCTGCACGTTTCAGCAATGGGTCACAAAGCGTTTGAGCCAGTCGGTTCAATTCCTCTACCGTGAGATATTCTCTCCGACTTTCCCTTTCCTGAATACCTTTGACTTTCGCAGAAATATCAATAGTAAGGTAGCCGTCTATAAATGCCTGTTTCAATCCGGCTTTGAAGATGGAGAAGTATGTAGAAGCTGTGTTTTGAGAAATCGTACCTCGCTTAGTACCACCTTGCGGTGCATTCAGTATGAATTGGCGGAACGATTCTACCAGCTTTAAGTCTATTTGTGAGAAGAGAATAGTATCGCCTTTTGCAAATATCTTTAACAACTCATGAACTCTCCTCCAGTTGACAATGATAGAATCGGAACTATGGGCATGCCTTGTTCGCTGCACATGGTCGAAGTACTCAATAAAATTGCTTTTGGAGCGTTCTAACTGCTCTGCCTGTTCTGCATCAGTATCGGCATAAAGAGCCGCATTGTCATATTCCTTTTGCCGTAGGCTTCTGACCTTATCGGCATAAATACATGATTCTTGGTCTAATTGGGACTTGCATTGTATAATACCATTCAAATCTCGCTTTGGCTTATAAGTGGTTTTGCCGTCGGCATTAGTCCTTGCATTACGTGACTTATCCCAAATAGGTGTCGTAATAGTACGATTTAGATATTCACGCACTCTTTGCGGAGTATCTTTACCGGATTGGAACACAGGATAAGATTCCACATAAAGATACCATTCATCACGATATTCAGACTTGCGGAGCTTTACCGACACTCGTGTATTGACTAATGCTTTCTTCATCGCTTCATACCTTTATATAAGTTATCAATTTCTTTCTTGGGTACATACACAAAATTTCCTATCTGCTGGGTAGGAATAGAGTATTTGCGTATATGTAGATAAACCGTACTTTCATTCACAAGAAACTTCTCTGTGATTTCTCCAATGGTATAACAGTCTTTAGGCTCCAGACTATACAGCTTGGCAATAGGCTCTGGCTTTGTGAGAGCTTTCTTTCGGAGAGGATAGTGTTTCATCAGTTCTTCTTTTGATAGTAACGTCTGCCTTTCCCCAGCATTCACACTTGGAATTGTACCCTTACGGATCAAACGATAAAGAGTTTCCTTGCTTATGCCAAACAAAGCGTATGCTTCAGGAACCGTGATGTACTCTTTGGACTTGGGTATTTTCTTAACCACTTCGTCCAACCTTTGCAATCTCTGTTCTTCATCCTTGCGCCTTTTCCACGCAATTTTAGAACATTTGGGAGAGCAATACCACGATTCAATGGTTTTAGCGACAAAAGTCTCTCCACAAACCTTGCATTGACGTGTTATTTCAAATTTTGCTGCTGGCATAATCTACTTTTTACTTATATTCTTCATTCTCAATACCGCTATTCTTATAAGTGTCACATTATCTACTTTTAAGTGTCGGTACAATTATGGTACAAATATACAATAAAAATCCGAATAACAAGCAAAGTCAAAGAAAAGTGATAAGAAAAGAAATAGGGTATAACTCATTGAGTTACACCCTATTTTCCTATTTGTAGTTATCGTTGTTTATCGCAACTTACTTCACTTCCTCAAAGTCAGCATCCTGCACATTATCCCCATGCTTGCCATTATCCTGAGCTCCGCCTTGTTGTCCGGCATTCATATCAGGACCGGCTTGTGCACCACCCTGAGCACCGCTCTGAGCATACATTTCAGCGCTTGCGGCCTGGAAAGCAGTATTCAGTTCAGCCATTGCAGAGTCAACAGCAGCCAAATCCTGTGCTTTGTGAGCATCTTTCAGTTTCTGAAGGGCAGCTTCAATCGGAGCTTTCTTGTCGGCAGGCAACTTATCGCCCAGTTCCTTCAGTTGATTTTCAGTAGTGAAAATCATTGAGTCGGCTTGGTTCAGTTTGTCAACTTTCTCACGTTCTTTCTTATCGGCTTCGGCATTTGCTTCGGCTTCGGCTTTCATCTTTTCGATTTCTTCCTTGCTCAAACCGCTGGAAGCCTCGATACGGATAGCCTGTTCCTTACCGGTAGCCTTATCCTTGGCAGATACTTTCAAGATACCGTTGGCATCGATATCGAATGTTACCTCGATCTGAGGAATACCGCGACGTGCCGGAGCAATACCCGTCAGATTAAACTGACCGATTGACTTGTTCTGTGCAGCCATCGGACGTTCACCCTGCAATACGTGGATAGTAACTTCCGTCTGGTTGTCGGCGGCGGTAGAGAATGTTTCGCTCTTCTTGCAAGGAATAGTCGTATTGGCGTCAATCAGCTTGGTCATTACACCACCCATAGTCTCGATACCCATAGACAGCGGAGTAACATCCAGCAATACAACACCCTTGATTTCGTCCGTCAAAACAGCACCCTGTACGGCAGCACCTACCGCTACTACCTCATCCGGATTCACGCCTTTGGAAGGAACTTTACCGAAGAAGTCTTCAACCAATTTCTGTACAGCCGGTATACGTGAAGAACCACCTACAAGGATAACTTCATCTATATCGGAGTTGCCCAAACCGGCATCACTCATAGCCTTCTTGCAAGGTTCAAGACAAGCCTGAATCAAATTGTGAGCCAAAGCCTCGAATTTGGCACGCGTCAGAGTCTTAACCAAGTGCTTGGGCACACCGCCTACCGGCATAATGTACGGCAGGTTGATTTCCGTACTGGTAGAAGAAGACAATTCGATCTTTGCCTTTTCGGCAGCTTCTTTCAAACGCTGCATAGCCATCGGATCCTGAGTAAGGTCAGCACCTTCGTCGTTCTTGAACTCTTGAACCAGCCAGTCGATGATAACCTGGTCGAAGTCATCACCACCCAGATGAGTATCACCGTTGGTTGACAATACTTCGAACACACCGCCACCGAACTCAAGGATAGAAATATCGAATGTACCGCCACCGAGGTCGAATACGGCAACCTTCATATCCTTATGCGCCTTGTCGATACCGTAAGCCAAAGCTGCGGCAGTCGGCTCGTTCACAATACGCTTTACTTCCAGACCGGCAATCTGGCCGGCTTCTTTGGTAGCCTGACGTTGAGAATCGGAGAAGTAAGCCGGAACGGTAATAACGGCTTCCGTCACTTCTTGTCCCAGATAATCCTCAGCGGTCTTTTTCATTTTCTGCAGAATCATTGCAGAGATTTCCTGCGGAGTATAGAGACGTCCGTCAATATCCACACGCGGAGTATTGTTGTCACCCTTCACTACTTTATAAGGTACGCGGGCTATTTCTTTCTGTACCTGATCCCAGTTCTCACCCATGAAACGTTTGATTGAAAACACTGTTCTCGTCGGGTTTGTGATAGCCTGACGCTTTGCAGGGTCACCCACCTTACGTTCACCACCGTCCACAAACGCCACAACAGAAGGAGTGGTGCGCTTGCCTTCGCTGTTTGCAATTACTACAGGTTCGTTTCCTTCGAATACGGAAACGCAAGAGTTTGTTGTTCCTAAGTCAATACCAATAATTTTTCCCATGATCGTTATTATTTTATTTGTTATTATTCAGTTTCGGTGTCCGCCTCGTTGGCAGACGCCAATAAAAAGACAAACGTCGTGCCAAATTGTTCAAGGAGGCGGCAGATTTATGAATGTGACAGTTTGTCTGTCAGTTTGGCAGAGTTAAATATATTTTTTCTGTCGGAAATTACCATTTGTTAATTTCTATCCCGTTCAAAAGTCCTACTTTTGCCCCCCGAAAAAGAAAAGAAAGTGTTTGAGACAGTTAAGACAAGTATTTTGATTTTCTTTTTTCAGGCTTTCTCAGAGGAAAGCCGAAATAAAATCAAAACACTGTCTAAAAAGAGGCATTGCTACTATTTATTCGTTCCACCATGGTGGAACAGAAACTTCTCCATGATGGAACACAAGTTTCTCCACGGTGGAACGAAAACTTCCCCACGGTGGAACAAATAAACATTAGCAGCCGGACTTCTTAAACGAAGAAACAGATTACAATAATATATAGAAGACTGAAGATTATGGAAAAGATGAGAGACAGCATTGACTTCAAGAACATGGACATTGCGGCATTATTCCGCAAATTACTGCTCCCTACCGTACTGGGAATGATATTTTCCGCATTATTCGTCATTACCGACGGTATCTTTGTGGGAAAAGGTATAGGCAGCGATGCCCTTGCCGCCGTTAACATCGTGGCACCGCTATGGTTATTCTCCACCGGCATCGGCCTGATGTTCGGCGTAGGAGCATCTGTGGTGGCTTCCATCCACTTGTCGCACAATAAGCCCAAAGTGGCACGTATCAACATTACACAATCCATAGTGGTATCCTCCTTGTTGCTGATATGCACTTCCACCCTGTTTTGCCTGTTTGCGCCGCAAGTAGTACATCTGTTAGGCGGTTCGGAACGGCTCGAACCTTTGGCAGTAGAATACATGCGCTGGTTCGTGCCATTCTCCGCTTTTACGGCCCTGCTTAATTCGGGAATGTTTTTCCTGCGACTGGACGGTTCGCCCAACTTCGCCATGTTGTGCAATATAGTTGCCGCCGTTCTGAATATCATACTCGATTATCTGTTTATTTTCCCCTTCGGCTGGGGGATGTTCGGCGCGGCTTTCGCAAGTGCCATAGGAACGACGGTGGGAGCGCTGATGATTATTGTCTATCTCGCACGGCGCAACTGTGCCCTGCGGTTCTATCCGGTGAAGCTCAGCCGCAACAGCATGAAGCTGATGAAACGCAATGTGGGTTATATGTGCCGGCTGGGTTCATCCGCCTTTCTGTGTGAAGTGGCGATTGCCTGCATGATGTTTGTCGGTAACCTTGTATTCATTCATTATTTGAAAGAAGACGGTGTGGCGGCATTCAGCATTGCCTGCTACTTCTTCCCGATTATATTTATGGTATACAATGCCATTGCGCAGTCGGCGCAGCCTATTATCAGCTTCAATTACGGGCTCAACGAAACGCCGCGTGTACGCCAAGCCTACCTGCTCGCCTTAAAGACAGCCATTGGTTGCGGAATATGCTTTGCGCTGATTACAATATTCTGCAGCCGGGAGATTGTCGCCATGTTCATCGACCGGAGTTATCCTGCCTATGACATAGCAGTGAAAGGTTTGCCTCTATATGCATCCGGTTTCGTGTTTTTTGCGGTTAACATAGTTTCCATCGGCTATTTTCAGAGTGTGGAACGTGCCAAATACGCCACTTTCATCACGCTGCTACGCGGATTTATCCTACTGACACTCTGCTTTTACGGACTTCCGCTGTTGCTGGGTAAACCGGGAATTTGGCTGGCTACCCCGCTGGCGGAACTGTTGACCGCTCTTTTCATACTCATTATTTATATAGGCAGGAAAAGAAATGGCAAGGAAAAATCAATATCTTTGCAGCATGGAAATCATGCTAAAGAAATTCTGCAAGAAGTATAAACTGCCCGAGAAAAGTTTATTTGAGCTATTGTCTCATATGGAAGAAGTTGCTTTTTCCAAAGGAGAGCTCATAATAGAGAAAGGAGAACGGAATTCTAATTTCTACCTCATAAAGAAAGGTATATGGCGGGCATACTATCTGGCAGACGGAACGGAAAACTCCTTATGGTTCGTCAGTCCCGGTGATGCCGCATTCTCTTCATGGGGCTATGTGGACGACAAACCGTCTCAGGTCAATATCGAGTCTGTAAACGACAGTACAGCCTATTGCATCAGTAAAGTCAAATTGGAAGCTCTGTTCGCACACTCTATCGAGATGGCAAACTTCGGCAGGAAGATTTTTGAACGTGAAATATTGTCAGTAGACGCTTCGACACTGGCTTATGGGGCGCCGCCTACCGCCAAAGAGCGTTATCTTACATTAATGGAAGAGAACCCGGAACTATTGCAGGATGTACCGCTGAAGTACCTGGCTTCATACCTGTATATCACTCCGCAATCATTAAGCCGCATACGTGCCGGACTGAGAAAAAAAGGGAATGTGTAAAAATAAGAAACACTTACTGTTTGTTTCTTTGATTAAGCGCAAATTCCACGGATTTCACAGAATAAAGAATAAAATAAATCTGTGAAATCCGTGGAATCTTATATTGAATAACAGACAAAGGTCTGTTATTTCTTTACCAATACCATCACAAGGTTATTATCCGTGTCATAGAAGCCCATACCGCCGCCTGCCAGCTTACCGAAAGACTGAACGGAATTCAACGCTTTCAAGACCCGGCCTTCCACTTCCATATCAGGGCATGCCATCATAGTGCTGATGACTCTCGGGAACGAAATGGCCGCAGGATTTGCATCATCCACATCAAAAGAACCGTTGATGATGTTACACCCGGCATTACCGTGCATGCGTTTTTCCGCAATGTCAAACTCGATAGCCGGCTGTTTCTCCATTCCGGAAGGAATAGCCTGCCCGCCGGCCTCACTGATTATCCATCTGCCATTCAGGTCGGACAACTTGGAAGAAGCTTCCTTCTTCTGCAACACGATAAGGGGACGGTTGGAAGAACCGCACAACGCCATGTTCTCTTTGCCCAGTTGCTTATATTTCTTTACTTGCCCCAAAGCGGCCAACACATTCTTTTCGACTGTCATGTCAGGACACATCATACGGGTACTTCCCAGCGCTCCCAGGTCTATCTGTCCGGGCTTGGCATTCACGTCGAAAGAGCCCATCAGGCGGTTGCAACCGCTGTTTCCATAGACTTTTCCGGTCTTTGTGTCAAAACCGATGAAAGGGAATTCCTGATTCGGAGCGGGCACGACCGCACTGCCGTTTATTTCAATAATATTCCACTCGCCACTCAGAGAAGAGAGAGTTGCGGCATTTTTAGTCGAAGCGCACGATGACAACCCCATCAGAGTAGCCGCCATACAAAGGGAAACAAATACTTTCTTCATTGCTATTTTTTGTTTAAGTTAATTTTTACGGAACAAAGATATGTAAAATAACCCAAAAGCAAACCCTTTGTTTAGAAATAGCAGTACTTTCCCCAAAGTATTTAGCAGGATTTTAATGTTTATCTGAGAATTAAGCCTTATATTTGCTCTTTGAAAAAATGATAATCATATTTAAAACTTTTGCAAGTAGAAGAAATGGGTAAAGTTCTTATTATCGGTGCAGGCGGTGTAGGTACCGTTGTTGCGCACAAAGTGGCTCAAAATCCGGATGTGTTCACAGAAATCATGATTGCCAGCCGCACCAAATCCAAATGCGACGCCGTTGTGAAAGCAATCGGTAACCCTAACATCAAAACCGCCCGGGTAGATGCAGACAGCGTGGACGAACTGGTGGCGCTCTTCAATAGTTTCAAACCTGAAATCGTCATAAATGTGGCTCTCCCCTATCAAGACCTTACCATCATGGAAGCCTGTCTGAAAAGCGGAGTGAATTATCTGGATACGGCCAATTACGAGCCGAAAGACGTCGCTCACTTTGAATACAGCTGGCAATGGGCATACAAAAAACGTTTTGAAGACGCCGGACTGACAGCTATCCTCGGTTGCGGTTTCGACCCGGGTGTAAGCGGCATATATACCGCCTACGCCGCCAAGCATCACTTCGATGAAATTCAATACCTTGATATAGTGGACTGCAATGCGGGAAATCATCATAAAGCGTTTGCAACCAACTTCAATCCGGAAATCAATATTCGCGAAATCACCCAGAACGGACGTTATTACGAAAACGGCGAGTGGATAACCACCCGTCCGCTGGAAATCCATAAAGCGCTCACCTACCCGAACATCGGACCGCGTGACTCTTATCTTCTTTATCACGAAGAACTGGAATCTCTGGTAAAGAACTTCCCCACCATCAAGCGTGCACGTTTCTGGATGACGTTCGGACAAGAATACCTTACGCACCTGCGTGTTATCCAAAACATCGGCATGGCACGTATCGACGAGGTGGAATACAACGGTATGAAAATCGTTCCGCTGCAATTCCTGAAAGCCGTACTCCCCAACCCGCAGGATTTGGGCGAGAATTACGAAGGCGAAACCTCCATCGGTTGCCGTATCCGCGGTTTGAAGGACGGCAAGGAACACACCTATTATATATACAACAATTGCAGCCACCAGGAAGCTTACAAGGAAACAGGCATGCAGGGCGTGAGCTACACAACCGGCGTTCCCGCCATGATTGGCGCCATGATGTTCCTCAAAGGCCTGTGGAAGAAACCGGGCGTATGGAACGTGGAGGAATTCGATCCCGATCCGTTCATGGAACAGCTTAACAAGCAAGGATTGCCTTGGCATGAAGTAGTTGACGGAGACCTGGAAATTTAGTTTAATGAAGAATTAAGAATGAAGAATTTAGTTGCACAACCACGCCGCATGGTAATTCTTCATTCTTAATTTTTAATTTTTAATTTATATGAACGTAGGAGATAAAGCGCCCGAAATACTGGGTATCAATGAAAAAGGCGAAGAAATTCGTCTGAGCGATTATAAAGGAAAGAAAATAGTACTTTACTTTTATCCAAAAGACTCAACTTCAGGCTGTACGGCGCAAGCCTGCAACCTGCGCGACAACTATGCCGACTTGCGCAAGGCCGGTTATGAAGTTATCGGAGTCAGCGTAGACAACGAGAAGTCTCACCAAAAATTCATCGAAAAGAACAACCTGCCCTTTACCCTTATTGCAGACACAGACAAGAAACTGGTAGAGCAATTCGGTGTATGGGGTGAAAAGAGCATGTACGGACGTAAATATATGGGCACCTTCCGCACCACCTTTATCATTAATGAAGAAGGAGTGATCGAGCGTATCATCACGCCCAAGGAAGTAAAGACCAAAGACCACGCCGCACAAATCCTGTAATAAAGATTAGTGAGCAACGGTCAGTGATTAATGCCGTGCGATCCCGTTCATTAATCATTCACCACCGATCACTAACCACTAAACACTAATTATTTATTTTATATGGCAAAGAAAGACGAACTTAATTTTGAAAACGGAAATAATATGGCAGCAAGCGAAAAACTAAAGGCACTGCAAGCTGCCATGGATAAGATAGAAAAAAGTTTCGGTAAGGGTTCTATCATGAAAATGGGCGACGAAAGCGTCGAACAAGTAGAAGTAATCCCTACCGGTTCTATCGGACTGAACGTAGCATTGGGTGTAGGCGGTTATCCCCGCGGACGTATCATTGAAATCTACGGTCCGGAATCTTCCGGTAAGACCACGTTGGCGATCCATGCCATCGCCGAAGCGCAAAAGGCGGGCGGCATCGCGGCGTTCATCGATGCGGAGCACGCTTTCGACCGTTTCTATGCGGCCAAACTCGGCGTAGATGTAGACAACCTCTTGATTTCGCAACCGGACAACGGCGAGCAGGCATTGGAAATTGCAGAACAACTGATTCGTTCTTCCGCCATCGACATCATTGTGGTAGACTCCGTAGCCGCCCTGACCCCGAAAGCCGAAATTGAAGGCGATATGGGCGACAACAAGGTAGGCTTGCAGGCACGTCTTATGTCACAAGCGCTGCGTAAGCTGACATCCGCCGTAAGCAAGACCCGTACAACCTGTATCTTCATCAACCAGCTCCGCGAAAAAATCGGTGTAATGTTCGGTAACCCCGAAACAACCACCGGAGGTAACGCGTTGAAGTTCTATGCTTCCGTACGTCTCGACATCCGTGGAAGCCAGGCTATCAAGAACGGAGAAGAAGTAATCGGTAAGCAGACCAAAGTGAAAGTTGTAAAGAACAAGGTAGCTCCTCCTTTCCGTCGTGCAGAATTCGACATTATGTTCGGCGAAGGCATCTCGCGCGCAGGAGAAATCATCGACCTGGGCGCGGAACTGGGTATCGTCAAGAAAAGCGGTTCCTGGTTCAGCTATAACGACACCAAAATCGCACAAGGACGCGACGCCGCCAAACAAGTTATTCTGGACAACCCGGAACTGGCGGAAGAACTGGAAGGACTTATCTTTGCAGAACTGAGAAAAGACAAATGATTCCTTGATTTATGATTCCGGATTTATGAGTGTATAAGTCTGAAATCAGAAGTCAGGAAATACTCCGGCACGAATTGTACGGCATCTTACGGATAAGGAATAAAAATCCGTAGTATTCTGTACGATTCGTGCCTTATTTATGTCATTACACAAGCTACACCATACTCTGATGTGGCTTTCTTTTTATGTACAATTTTATTTTTGTACGAAAATGTACTCTGTCTGTACTATTATAGAAGAATGTTTTTACATATATTTATAACTTTGCCACCGGATTTAAAAAACAGCATAAGATAATCTTATTTTTGATAATATGAAAAGAAACCATTCCGTGAGCTTTAAAAGAGCGAGTTCTCTTTTATTCTTTTTGCTGCTTTCGCTGACTGCGCTGCAAGCACAAATCAAAATTACAGGTACGGTTACCGATGAGACTAAAGAAACAGTTATCGGAGCCAACATTACTGTAAAAGGAACCACAATCGGTACTATCAGCGATATAAACGGCAAATACTCGATTGAAGTACCTAATCAGAAAGCCATTCTTGTTTTCTCCTTTATCGGTTACACCACCCGTGAAATTCCGGTAGGAAAGAATAAAGTAATCGATGTCGTAATGAAAGAAGACGGCGTGATGCTGAATGAAGTAGTAGCCATCGGTTATGGTAGCGCCAAGAAAGGCGACCTTGCCGGTTCTGTGGCGAAAGTAGACATGGAAGAGCTCAATAAAACTCCTGTCGCATCGTTCGACCAGGCATTAGGCGGACGTGTTGCCGGTGTGCAAGTGGTAAGCGGTGACGGACGTCCCGGTTCGGCAGCGAACATCGTTATCCGCGGTAGTAATACGGTTTCCGACAACTCCGACGGTTCTCCGTTGTATGTTATCGACGGTTTTGCGACCGACGACCCCAACGCCGCCGCCTATAACCCGAGTGACATCGAGTCTATGGACATTCTGAAAGATGCTTCCGCAACCGCCATTTATGGCGCGCGCGGCGCCAACGGTGTAATTATCATCACCACCAAACGCGGTAAAGAGAGTGCTCCCCGCGTGACATACGACGGTTACTTTACCTGGCAGGAACAGCCTCAATTCCTCGACATCATGAACGGTAAGCAGTTTATGAAGTTGCAGACCGAAATGTTGACCGAGAAAGAGCTGAACGATACCTACTTCGGATATAGCGAAGCATTGGGACGTAAACGTACATTGGCCGATTACGATTACATACCTTATTATAACTGGCAAGACGAGGTATATCGGGGCGCTCCCATGACAAGCCACAATGTATCTCTTTCCGGCGGTAGTAAAAACACCCGTTATAGCTCGAGTATTTCTTATTATAACCAGCAAGGCGTTATCATCAACTCCTCTTACGAGAGCTTAAAGGCGCGCCTTACTCTCGACCAGAACATCAGCAAATCCGTAAAGTTCGGAGCAACGATGAACTTTGCCAATAACCTGTCCAAAGGTTCGGCACCCTCACAGTCGGGCGGCGGTACATCTCAATATTACCTCTATCAGGTACTCGCTTACCGTCCGGTTACTTACAATGAGAAAGACGACCTGATTAACAACATGGTGGATGAGAGCGGAAACTATCCGTACAACCCCATGAAAACCGTACAGAACTCGTACGACCAGACCCGTACACGCCAACTGAACCTGAATACGTATCTGACTTGGGATATTATCAAGAACCTGACTTTCAAAGCCACGTTCAACTATACGTGGAGACAAGATGTGCGCCGTACGTTCTACAACTCGGATACCTATCAGGGAGACCCCAAATACTCCGCAAGCGGTGTAAACGGTAATTTCTCCGACAAAGACCGTAACAGTTGGTCCAACGAATACACATTGAACTACAAACGCCGTTTCGGCGATCACAATCTGGCAGGACTTCTCGGAGCTTCTCTTTCCAGCGACCGCACTACGGTGATGGGAGCCGGTTCGGGACTTATCACATGGGAAAGCCTCGGTTTCTGGGGATTGGATAGCGGTACTCCCCGCTCCATCACTACCACCAGCGTGGAAAGCAAACTGATGTCTTACTTCGCACGTTTCAACTACGACTGGAAATCACGCTACATATTGATCGCTACCATCCGTGCCGACGGTTCGTCACGCTTCCCCTACAACAAATGGGGTTATTTCCCTTCGGCATCATTTGCATGGCGTCTTTCCGACGAACCGTTCATGAATTTGGAAGACACATTCGTGTCCAACCTGAAACTGCGTGTAGGTTGGGGAGCTACCGGTAACAACAATACTTACAATGACTACGCTTCTTCCGTGCTCTATGCCACCGGCCAGAACTACGCATTCAACAATATGCTCACTTCAGCCATCTACAACAGTCAGATAGGTAACAGAAACCTGAAATGGGAAACTACCTACCAAACGAATATCGGTTTGGACTTCGGTTTCTTCAACAACCGCATCAACGGTGAAATCGATATCTACAACAAAGACACCAAAGACCTGTTGCTCTACGCCGAAGTGCCCGGTTCGCTCGGTTTCTCTTCCGTACAACAAAATATCGGAAGTATCAACAACCGCGGTCTTGAATTTTCTATCAATACCGTAAACTTTGTAGGCGGTAAGGGCAAATTCAAATGGACCACCAACTTCAATATCTCTTTCAACAAGAGTAAAGTCACAGGACTTTCCGACGGACAGGAGAGCCGTTACAGCAGCGTGATAACCACTAACAACTATATCTGTAAGGTGGGACACCCGCTATCCGAGATGTACGGCTATGTATACGACGGTGTCTATCAGTACGAAGACTTCAACGAAGTGGCTCCCGGACAATACGTATTGAAGCCTGAAATACCCAATAATACTGAAGTTCGCAGCAACATCCAGCCCGGTAGCGTAAAATTGAAAGATTTGAACGGCGACGGTAAGGTAACGGCTGAAGACCAAACGATTATCGGTCACGGTCTGCCCATCCACACCGGAGGTTTCACCAATAACTTCGAGTGGAAAGGCTTCGACTTGAGCGTATTCTTCCAATGGTCTTACGGCAACGACGTTATCAACTATAACCGTACCCGTCTGGAATCGCTCAACAGCAAGCACACTAACCAGCTTGTTTCCGCCGCCAACCACTGGACACCGCGTACGGTTAACCCGGACGGCAGCATTACCGAAGGTAACTACACCAATTATCTGTGTGCTCCCAACCGCAGCCTGACCAACATCAATACCGACCGAGAAATAGAAGACGCTTCTTTCTTGCGGTTAAAGAATGTGCAGCTGGGTTACAGCTTCCCCACCAAGATGCTGAAGAACCTGAAGATACGTTCGCTCCGTGTATATGTATCCGCACAGAACATTTGGACGTGGACCAAATATACCGGTTACGATCCCGAAGTATCTACCCGTAACTCGGCAATGACACGCGGTTTCGACTATTCCTCCTACCCTCGCACCCGTTCCTATACATTCGGCGTGAAGTTAGGTTTGTAATATGATATTCAGAAGTAACTAAAAAGATATAAACACCATGAAAAAGTTGATATATATATTGCTAAGTGCCGGACTCTGCACCTCATGCAACTTCCTGGACACTGAAATTTACGACAATCCCGATGCGGAGACCATCTATCAGGATGAAACCTCTTGTATGTCCGGATTAGCCGGTGTATACGACGTATTGGGTTATGCGGGAACTTACGGACAATACTTGTGGGGCGACCTCGACTCCGGAACAGATATTCTCGTCTACAACCGCAGCTACGGTAAAGATAACCTCCAACCCAATCTTTATACGCACAACAATACGGACGGTTATATCAAGGACTGCTGGCTTGCCCTCTACGACGGCATCAATCGCGCCAACGATTTTATCGACCTCATCAATCAGCGTACAGACGAACAATGCGGAAGCGCAAGAAACAAGAAAATGTATATTGCCGAGGCTCGCGCACTGCGTGCACTCTATTATATGAATCTCGTCGCCTATTGGGGTGAAGTGCCATTGCGCCTGACTCCTACCCGCGACCTCACCACGCAGCTCTTGGAAAAGTCTCCGCAGGAAGCTATATACGCACAAATCATCCGTGACCTGAAAGCGGCGGAAAGCGGCTGTCTTCCCGCTGACGAGCTGAACGCCCCGGGACGCATCTCCCGTACCACGGTACAGGCATTATTGGCGCGTGCCTATATCTGGCAGTCCGGTTATCCTGTTTATGCCGATACTTGGGAAGAAGCCCGTACCTATGCCAAGAAAGTTATAGACAGCAATCTGCATCACCTTTACGGAGAAACAGACCCTGCTCACCAAGGCTATCGCGACCTTTTCATTAATATGTGTTCCAATCGTTACGACCTCGAAGCCCGCGAAAGCATGTTCGAGGTAGAGTTCTACGGCAATGGCATGGACCGCAGTAACGAATGCGGTAAAGTAGGTTTGTACATCGGCATATCGCAAGGTGTCACCACCGACCCTGATGTACCTTACGCATACGCCTGGTACGATGCTACCAAGATACTATACCGCCTCTACTTGGAAGACGGTCTGGAAAGTGACAGAGATGCGGAAAGAGAATACAAAGTAAATGTAGCCAAAGACAAAGGCGACCAGCGTCGTTGGTGGACTTTCGCCGACTACACTTATAAAGCCAATGACAAGACCGGAAAAATAGAAAAGAACTACCTGACCGATGCCAACCTGACAAGCGCCAACAACTACGGCCGCACCGGCAACCCCGGCAAATGGCGTGCCGAATACGACCCCGTACGTCCGTGGGCACGTAACAATTCGTCCATCAACTTCCCCATCATGCGTTTTGCCGACGTATTACTGATGTTTGCCGAAGCCGAAAATGAGTTGAACGGCCCCACAGATGAGTGTATAAAAGCCCTCAACCGCGTACGCGAACGTTCCAATGCACGAACTCTCCTACAAGGAGAAGCCGGTAGAACCGACAACAAGGAGAACATGCGGCAATTACTGTTCAGGGAACAGACACGCGAACTCTGCTTTGAAGTGCCCCGGCACATGGAATTGCGCCGCCGCGGCGAACAGTTCTATTTCGACCGCATACGTATGCTCTACGACCAAACCGCTCCAGAGAACCCCAATTGCGGTGCTTCCAGCGCCACAGTGGGCTATGAGCGTAGCGACGTACGTTCCGTTCCGGCCTACAATATATCCGAGCGTAATTTGTATCTGCCCATACCGCAGTGCGAGCTAAGTACCAATACCATCTGTAAGCAGAACGAACGCTGGTAACCCGATTAAAATATATAATAGAAACGATAAATAACAGTTCATAACGATATGAAAACAAATAATAATCCCACTTCCGGTAAACGCCTTGCGCAACTGCTGGCGTTATGCCTGCTCGCTACTTTTTCCTCATGCGATCGCGATGGAACCGAAAGTGTAGAATTCGGTGTAAACGTCCAAACACCCGATGCAGTGTATGCCGGTCAGCCTGTCACCTTCGAATTCGACGGAAATCCCGACTACATAGCTTTCTACTCCGGCGAGAAAAACGACCGTTATGCCAACAGAGACCGTACCACGCTGCCCGAAGTAGACAGTCTCGGACTTTCATACTCCGCCAAGATGCAATATGCCGAAAATTATGACTATTTGGGCGACCGTATCCTGCGCGTCATGATTTCCGATACTTACGACGGTTCGGGAGAAATCAACCCCGAAGAATGGCACGACCTTACCGACCCGGATCCGGCTGTCAATGAAGAATACCTGAAAAGTGTTATCTTGGAAACCAGTACCACAGCCAAACTGCCGTATGCCGCTGTCAATCTCAGCCAATACAAAGATAAGGATTTCTACCTTGCTTTCCGTTATCTGGCGGAGCCTCACACAGGAATAAAAAGCGAAGGACATACTCTTCCGAGCGACCCTAAAAAGACATATAGCTACGACAACCGCCCCCGCATCGACATCACCGAACTAAAACTCGTGAAGCGCGAACCGGACAAAAACCTGATTGTAGTGGAAGACATGGTAAGGGAGTTCGTTTTCACGCCGCACTTTGTCACCTCCAAGGTACAGAACAACTTCACTGTCAGCAACTACAGTATGATGTTCCAACCACAAGAATATGTCGTAACGGATGGAAAAATAACAGTCAACGAATCCCAGGATTACGACATCGATGTATGGATGGTAAGCCAGAAGCTGTCGCCGCATAGCGTAGAACCCGACCGTGGTACTCCTATCAAGGGAACAAACGCCCGTCTCGGCATCTATCAGCACACTTACAACGAACCGGGTACCTATACCGCCACTTTCATCGTTACCAATGCCAACAAATGGAATTCGGAACAGATAGTACGTGAAGTAACCGTTGAAGTGAAACCCGCACAATAATTCAAACAAGCGTTTTATTAACCACTAAAAATAATTATTATCATGAAAAAGATTATTTTAAGCGTTTTCGGTATGCTGGTTATGGCAGCCGGACTGCAAGCACAAGAATTGATAAAGGACAATGAATTCGACAACGCCGACCTCACTACAGAATATGGCAGCAAAGACAACGTGACATTCGGCACTTGGTGCGCCGTAAACGATGAAACCGCAGCTTCTTTCCGCATCATCAACGACAAGCAGCGCGGCAAAGTATTGGAATTTTCCGTAGACCCCAAACTGACTACCTGGTACAAGTCGTTCGTGGCACAACGTTACGAAGGCAGCGTAGAACCGGGTATGTATAAATTGGGTTTCTGGGCTAAGTCCGAAGACATGGGACAAGTAAAAGTATTCATCCGTCTGCGTGATGCCAACGGTAAAGACCTGCAACGTTTCTTTGTGTGCACACAAAGCCAGCCTAAGAAAGCGGATCGCAAATTCTACGGTGGTTTCGGCAAGGCGAACCCTTCGGGTAAGTGGACCTACTACACACTCGACTTCAACTTCGGTAAAGTGGCCAACAGCATCTACCAGTTCAGCATGAACGATACGGAGGATGCTACTCCCACAGACCTGAAGAACTTCTCTATCTGTTTCCAAAACAGTGCATCCGAACCGTCAAGTGTCCTGATAGACGGCGTATCACTGAAGAAAATAGAAGAATAACACGCAATCAAATAAAGAAACGGTATCCGTTATGATAAAAAACAAACTCATATTTCTTTTCCTTGCAGGGGCTTTACTGACCGCCTGCAGCGATGATGAAGCACCTGCCGCAGACCCTAAGGCATACCCTCTCATTATCGAAGCAAAGGTGTACACCAACTATGACACCCAGCAGGAAGGAACTACCTGGACCAAGCCCGAGGACAAAATCGGCGTATATGTGCTGAAAAGCGGCAGTAGCGAAGTGGTGAGCCCGCACGCTAATCTCAGTTACAGCCCTACACCGACTTCGTATGACGACTATTTCCAGCCCGACCAAGTAGACGCCATTCCCTACTTTCCTACAACAGGTGAGGATGTATGGGATGTAGCCATCTACTATCCGCGTCAGGAAACGTTCGAAACCGAAGGTATGGTGCCTCTGAAGTTGGACAAACAGGGAGACATGAAAGCATCTTCCCTATTGTATGGACGTGCCAGCTCGCTCACTAAAGAGAATACGGTGGCTTCCATGCGCCTTGCTCCCGCCCTGAGCCGTTTGGTATTTTACTTCCGTGCGGAGGGGGATATAACGGCGGAACAGCTTGATAATGTGACAGTAGACCTTAACGGCCTACCTACCATCGGTAGTTTCAATGTTGTCGAGGGACGTTTCAGTGCCGATACAGAAAGTGTAGCCTCGTTCCGTATGCGTACTTCCTCGTCTGCCGATGCCACCGTGGCACGCACCACAGAAGCATTTGTTATGCCTCTCGGCAGTACACAGGGATATGTAGCCACTATCAATGCAAACAAGTTGCCTGATGCGCTGAAGAAGAAGACTTATACTATCGATAGCAGTATAGGTAGTTTTGAGCGTGGAATGCAATATATATTCGATGTTACTGTCAGCAACACCGGCTATACTATCGCGAGTTCTTCCTCACCTATCGCAGGTTGGGAAGAAGGAGATAAAATCAGTGGTGAAGGTGAAGAAGCACAACCTTAGTTAATCAAAATAGCATTTAATCAACTATCAAAAACAATTTAAAGATATGAAAACTTTAAAACATTTAGCGCTGTGCCTTGTAGCGGCATTCATTGCTACTGGTTGCAATCAAGAAAATAATGAACCGCAAAAAACACCAAAGAAAGGTACACCTGCAGAGTTTACAATGACTATAAATGGTGGCTCAAATACACGTACTATAACTACTAATGATAGCGAAAAGCGCACAATTTCTTGGAGAACAGGTGATGAAGTTGGTATTTTTGCCGTAGGTACCGATGGCACACAGAATAATTGCAAATATACCTATGATGGTACTGAATGGAAAGCTACGAACGTAAGTGACGCTATTACACTGGAAAATGGAGAGACTTATAGTTTCTATGCTTATTATCCTTATACTGAAAAGATAACAGTAGCAACCAACGCCAGCCTGAACGTATTACCAGACCAATCAGTCGCTCAAGGTGATGGTAACAGCAACTATGATTTGAGTGATATACTTATATCAAAGGTAGAGGCAAGTGAATACAACGGTACTTCTATCGAATTGCAATACAGCCACGCTTATGCCATGGTAGAGGTTCTTATAGCCGGCGATAAAGTAGGTGATACAGCTCCAGAAAAAGTTCTTTTGAAAAATGTAATAACCGATGCTAGCATAAACCTTGTTACACAAGAAATAATGCCTACTACTAATAAACAAGATATAGTTATGGCTTATGTAGCAAATGAAGAAAATAATGGTACTTATTTATACCGTGCTATTGTGCCCGAACAAACAATAGAAAAAGGTAGCGTATTGTTGGAAGTCTATGGAGTAAATAGCGGTAAGAATTATATGTTCAGAGCTCCTCAAAATGAAGCTGTAAAATATCCTCAAGGTAAATACTTCAGAATGGAAGTGACTATCGGTAAGTATAATGCAGGAATTAAATTCCCTGCTGGAAGTATTAACCCATGGACACCAAGTGACGGTATCGATTTAGAAGGAGAAGAGTTAATAGAAAATCTTATAAAAATACCAGTTGCGAACCTCACGACAGAAACATTTCAGCAAATAACATCAACGAATTATAATCAGGAGTATAATTTTTGGTACGGACTAACACATAAAGATGATGCAGCATTTAATCCTTCTATTTCTTTTAATCAAGAAGGTTACATCTCATACAAACTACTTCCTAATGTAGCTACTAGTTGGTATAAAAGTGGAGTTGGTTATCACCATTCAGAAAAATTTGAACCTGGCTATTATAAACTTAGTTTCAAAAAAAGATTCACAGAGCTTGCTCCAGAAAAAAATAGCATAGAACTATATGTATTTCTTAGAATAACACCAACTAACAGTGACAAAGATTGGTTTGTTCTTACTAGTAAAGCTGATAAATCAAGCCAAAGAACTCAAATAAAAAGTACTGCTGTTGAAAATGAATGGCCTGAAGAGCCAACTACTATATTTTTTGATTTTACTAAAGCATCAAATTCTGCTTACAATGCCAATAGTCCTATAACTATTGAAGGAGATTATCCCTATAATAGTTTTGATTTAAAGTTTGTATACTTAAATGAAAGTGCAGGCACAGTACTAATAAAAGACGTTAAATTAGAAAAGGTTGATAAAAGTGAGATACCAACAGACTTACTACCAACAGCACCATAATCGTAATAACTTTTATCAATATAGAAATGTAATAATTCAACCTTAATCAAATCTCTATCCAAGAGCTATAGCTCTTAACCAAAATCCCTTGTCCTTCCCCCGCGGCAAGGGATTTTTAGCTTCATTTTTTTGTCTGTATATCCAAGGAAACTTATTCTCATCCTCAAACAAAAAATTCCTATGAGAATAATTCTGTTTTAATATACAGCAAAAACAAGCCATAACTTTACAAAATCTGGATTTCTATGAACAATAATTCTCTTTTTTCTGTATTTTTTTATACCTCACATATCCCTCAAAATGCCGAATTTAGCAACCAAAATTAAAAGACTGATATTATGAAGAATTTTCTTGGCTTATTTTTACTTCTGTCCCTGGCAGGACAAGCACATGCCCAGGCATCAGAAGCAACCGACAACAGTATCCCATCCGCCGTTACCCACCAATCCGGCAATACCTCCGATACCTCTATCGAAGACTTGCTGAAATTACGTAAAAAATATCCCTTGAAACCGGCAAAAGCCACCAAGGCAGAAGTACAGCGTGCTATCGACTTCATAAAAACCTTTGATACCGCCAAAATGGAAACGGTAAAGATTGAAGATACCCGCAAACTCGCCGCCGCCATACGTGCATTGGCATACGCAGCACAAGAGAACCTGCCCGAAGGTTCCGAATTTTCTCCTTACCTGGATAGAGTACTGAACGACGGAGTAATAGAACGCATTCCCGCATTTCCATACAATTCGTACACAGACGTGCGTGTCGTTCCCGTCGATTTTCTTTCCGCCCTGCCGGTTTGTACTCCCGAACAACAGGGACGACTGATTGAATCGGTAAAAGGGCTGATGGAGTTTTATAAACTCAACCAGAAAGACGCTATCCTGAAACGTACCGTCAATTCCGACTATCTGTACAACGTGCTTCCGCATCTGTTTGTATGCGCACTCCATAACCCGGACAATGCACAAGCAGCGGAAGACCTGCGTTCATTCTCACGTTATCTCTCGGCATGTACGCAATATGTACCCGGTGAAAAAGACATCCTGAAACCCGACGGTACAGGTTTCCACCACAAAACACATTACAACGGCTATATGTACTCCTACCGCACATGGGTGGAATATATGGGACGGCTGAAAGGCACTGCTTTCCGTATCACCCGCGATGCATACCAACGCATGAGTAAGGCAATCGTAAGCGTATACCTTATGGCTACGTCTTCCGCATCCGATACGGAACATTTCTACGCCAACAGCCTCGCCGGACGTCACCCGCTCTACGGGCTGGACGTGAACTTTTCCAAAGCTCTTTTCCGCGAACTGGTAGAGATTGGCGGAGATATGGACGGCAAAGAATTCGACCCGGAACTTGCCGCCTATTACAACGCCTTCTTCAAAACCGACCATTACAAAGGCGTCGCTCCCCGGAAACTGGACGGCTTTTATCAATTCAACTACAGTCCGGCCGGCATCTATCGTCAGGCAAATTGGGTAGCCACCATGCGCTGCCCCACCACCCGTTTCTGGGGTGGCGAAATCTATAACAAGACCAACCGCTTCGGACGTTACCAATCGCACGGTACATTGGAAGTATTGTATGAAGGCTCTTTAGCGGCTTCCGGCTACCCTTACAAGGACAAGAAAAGCGCTGAAAAAGGCGGATGGGACTGGAACGTAATGCCCGGTACCACCACCGTACACTACACCGACTGGAAATCAATGTTGCCCAACGGCAACAACGCCGACCGTTTCGACCAATGGTCGCACACCACCAACTTTGCAGGTGCATTGGCATGGGGTGATTGCGGTCTGTTCGCCGCCGCCTTCGACCAGGACGACAAATGGGGCAGCCAACGTTTCGTTCCCACTCACCTCTCTTTCTGCAAGTCAGTCTTTGCCATCGACGGCATGTTGTTCAGCATGGGCAGCGGCGTAAGCGCACAAGGTGAATATCCTGACGAATGGATTACAGCCACCAACTTGTTCCAAAGCGTTACGGACGGCAAGGCCTCAACGATAGTCAACGGCAAACCGTTGGCAGAGGGCGATTCACTGAGCATCGCCTCTTCCAAAGATACTTGGATTGTAAATCCATGCTCTACCGGATACTTCATCCCTGCCGGGAACGACCCGCTTATCGTTCGCTACGGCAAGCAGACCACTCCATCCTCTTTCGGCCTTACCGAGCAAGGTATGGGAACAATGACAGCCGCCAAAGCATATCTTCTGCACGGCGCGAAGCCCGCACAAAAGAAATATCAGTTCCTTGTAGTACCTGCCACTACGGCCGAACGCATGCGCGCCGACGCCAAACGTTTTGTGCGCAAAGGCGGTATCTTCGAAGTAAAACAGCAGCAAGATTCACTGCACATCGTGAAGCACACACCTTCGCACACAACCGCATACGCTTTGTTTGCCCCTGCCACAGGGCTGAATGAAGGTGCACTGCTCGCCTCGGACACGGAGCTGCTGCTATTGGAGCGCATCACAGGCAAGCAGCTTTCAATAGCTGTCTGCAACCCCGACCTGCGTCCGCAGTCCGATAAATACTTCGGTTGGGTATCCACCCCCACCACCGCTACACTGACTTTCCACGGAACATGGACTTTGGATGAGACAAGCGCTGCGGAAGCCCTGTCCGTAACCCACACCGACGGGCAAACCCGTGTAACAGTAGTGCTGGAAGATGGTTTCCCCCGTTACCTCAATTTTATCGAAAAGAAATAAAAAACCAAATCTAACACATAAGTATGAGAAAAATGAACATCAAACAACTTTTGCTTCCCGCCGCTTGCAGCCTGCTGCTACTGCCGCTGCAGTCGTGCGACGACGATGCCGACAAACAGGCACAGGCCGAGTATATGAAAGAACAGGTAGCCGCCTTTGAAGGTACGGTCGACCGACTGAATGCCTCCATTCTTTGCTACCAAAGTCTGCTGTCCGGCGAGATTCCCGTAGGTATCACTCCCATCGAAACAGGCTATAAAGTAGAACTTTCCGGTGGTAACGCCTACAATATCGGCGCCGGAGAAGAGGTAGACGCTTTCTTCCCCCTTATCACAATCTCCGAAAAGGGTAACTGGGCTTATAGCTTCGACGGCAGTAATTATCTCGACTTCACCGACCCATCCGGCAAAACGCTGAATGCCTACTCGCTGGAAGATATAGAAGCCGCTTACCGTTCTCCTCAATTGCAGATTGACAACGAAGGCTTCTGGAAAATAACCTGTGACGGCGGTACCACTTATGCCTATCTGTCCGATACCTCACGCAGCCGCATCGCTGCATTCGGCGGTAAAGGCGCAGGAGTAAGCTCGCTCTTCAGTGACATCGTTTATAACGAAACTGCCGGTAAGCTATCCCTTACTTTGGGAGCGGACAAAGGATTAAAGGATTTCCCTGTCATCAGTAACTTCTACCTCAAAGTAAAAGGCAGCGAAGCAGAAGACGGGCTGACGTTCTTCCTCAACGAAGAACGCAAGTACGAAGTGGAGACAAGCGATGTAGTGAGAACCAGAATAAAAGCTCCCGACGGCTGGACGGTGACACTGGAAAACGATGAATTATCAATCAAGGCTCCGGCCACAGCATCTGCCACAAAGACACAGAATATTAACATTATCATTACGTCTTCCAAGCAATACCAACGTACAGTGACACTGGAAGCCAAGTTGCTGAACACGACTTTTGACGCCGACTATTGCAATGCATGGAAAGAGTTTGTGTCCGGTTCGGAGAACAATGTACTGCTCGACTTTTCGTATGCGGGATATATGTACGGAGAAGTAGCGCCACCGGAAATGGAGGAGCTGATAGCTCGCGGATATAAAGTGTTTGATGTAACCCGTTATGGTGCCATACCTGATGATGACAAGTCAGATCGGGAAGCATTCTTAAAGGCTTTGGAAGCAGCAGGGGCAAAACGTACGCTCAACGGAAACACTACCCGGATGCAAGTAAATGGAGACGCTCCTCTAAATGCCATTATCTACTTCCCGAAAGGAGAATATATTTTACAGACCGAAGAGGAAGTAGACAAGACTATCAGCCTTACTATGGGCGGTTTCCTTATCAAAGGAGCAGGTAGAAATCTTACTACGCTCAAGATGAATGCTAAAAACACAATGGCCACTCCCGGTGATATGTGGACGTGTCCCACGATGATTGAAATAAAGAATTATTCCGGTGTTGACATGAAATCCGACATTACCGAGGTTACCGCCGATACTCCCAAAGGCGGGTTTGAAATAACCGTGGGTAGTGCTTCTAAAATCAAGGCGGGTGACTGGGTATGTCTCTACGTGAAAAACAATGACCCGGAATTTGTTGCCAAAGAAATAGCCCCCCACCCCATCAGCGATTTGAACGCTGCAACTTCAATCGTGAAAGATGGAGCGGAAATATATGATTTACATCAAGTGGCTTCTGTCAATGGTAATAAGGTTACTTTCAAAGAGCCTATCATGCACGAAGTGGAAGCCAAATATAATTGGGTTATCAAAGAATACAAACATTATGAAAATGTAGGGGTGGAAGACATCGCTTTTGAGGGAAAAGCGGAAGAGAGATTCCAGCACCATGAAAGTAGCAGTAACAATGGTTCTTATGACAGCGAATACAAGCTTATAGACTTAGTACGCCTGACGGACTCATGGATGCGTCGTGTTAATTTTGTCAGTGTCAGTGAAGCAGCCTCTTGGGTTAGTTGCGCCAATGTGTCGGCCTATGACATAGAAATCAGTGGCAATCGCGGACATTCAGCCGTGCGCTCCAACTCTTCTTCACGCGTATTTATAGGTAAAGTATACGACCATAGTAGCGGTTATCGAATTCCTAAAGCCGGACAGTTGGCTGAATGGATGGAAAATGCCGGACAGTATCACGGTTGTGGCGTATCCAAACCAAGTATGGGAGCCGTTATCTGGAATGTACAATGGGGAGACGATGCTTGCTACGAAGCTCACGCATCACAACCGCGTGCCACATTGATAGACCGCTGTACAGGCGCTTTCATTCCCAGCCGTCAAGGTGGAGACCGATACGAAGTTCCTAATCATTTAGGGGATTTAATCATTTGGAATATGAATGCTACCCGCACGGGCTATGAAAGCAATTGGAACAATCAGTTTGTATGGTGGGATAAAAGTTCTGCATGGAGCAAAACAGTACCGCCCGTTATCGTCGGTTTCCACGGCGCTTCTATCAATTTTGCCGAAACATTCATCAGTGATGTACCACAAAACAAACGTATCGAAAGCCAAGGCAGTCGCGTAGAGCCTTATTCTCTCTATGAGGCGCAACTCCGCCGCCGTTTGGGTTATGTGCCCGCTTGGCTTACGGCATTGAAATAGTAAATCCTTTTTAAGGTTATAATATCAGAACAGAAAGGCTGACAAGATTGTCAGCCTTTTCCTGTTATCTATCCTGCTCCAAAAAAGTAATATCCTCATAAGATAAGATACTATCATCGGAAGAAACAACCTCCTTTTTCCTTTTTGCAGATTACCCCTTCACCTTTCACAACTCCCTATTCATACGGGATAACGGGTGAAGGAAGTGAAATACATTCTGTAAATACCCAATGACACCAATCAGTTCGACAACTCTCCCTTAAAAAACAAATCGACTTCACGAGATGAAACTATTTGTCTCACGATATAAAATTATTCATCTCACGAGACGAAATTATTTCCCACACGAAACGAATCTATTCATCTTACGAGACATTTGTTGTTATCCAAAGACCTCACTTTAACACCCCAAACACCACACCTTAGCTACCGAAACGCCACAGCATAACACACCAAAGCCCTAAGGTTTGGGGAGCAAACCCCTGCAATTCGAGGAGCTAAGGTGAGGTGTTTGGGTTACTAAGGTGTGGCATTCTTGGACAACAGGCTGTGAGGAAATTGTGAATGGACAGAATCAAAGGGTTCACCCGCTATCCCGCATGAACAGGGAGTTGTGAAAGGTGAAGGGCAAAAGGGATAAAATGTAAACACCCCTTTCGCATCCTGTTTTGCATCAATAAAGAAACAGGAAGAACGAAAGGGGTGAACAAAATACCTAAAGAAAACCCGTTATTTCTTCAATCGGAATTCCACCGGCTGTCCGTGCCGGCAGGTAACGGTTATTTCCGTAACATCTCCTGCCGACTGTACTTTTACCTTTTCATTGGGTACAGCCAAACTCCACGCGCCTCTCAGATGCAAAGTTTTGAAAGACGGCGCACTGGGCTCGGGAGTAGTATATGTTTTTTCCTTGATGTGCAGGTCAGGGTCACAAACGCTGACAATCAGCGTTCCGTCCTCTGCCGTACGGCGCATTACCATTGTTTCGGAAGCAATATCCGCAACAATTTCATCTTCCGGCAAACTGACAGCCTCAAAAGCGGCATACCCCGTTACCCCCGAAGCACGGTCGGAAACGATATGCGCCTGCCGGTCACGACGGAGAATGGAATAACCGGGCTCCTTTTGCGCTGCGGCAAGTTCCCCGGCAGTGGGCTGAATGAGAATGCTGTAAGCATAGGCAGCGTCTTGGGGAGCCAGGCCATGTACTATATAGGCACTGGCAAATGTACCCTTTGTCGGAGATTTATCCGTATCTTTGGCACTCTGTTGTTCGGCTATCTGCACACGTACAAGGCCTTCCGGTACAAGATAATGATTGCCGTATCCGTCACGCAACCAGCAATTGGGATTACCCGCCAGTTTTGCGCCGAATGACGGTTTGTCTATCTCCTTTCCCATCACGGAGATGGCCGCCTTGCCCGGACGGTATTCACTCTGAAAAAGGGTGGTCTCCGTAGGATACTGCGCATTACTGTTACTGATGCCCGTACCCAGGCAAACGATACGATTATCGAAGCAGAAAGCGGACTTGCGTGCCACAAAGTCTGGAGTGAAATTCTTATAATCGGCCTCTTTCAACTTCATCGCAAACATACCGTGACGTCCCTCCAAAGAGGAAGTTCCGGCAAAGTTCTCGGTAGAACGCGCCATTAGAGTACCGGTACGGGGATTGTCCAGCAATTCCAAGGGCAGATGGATGGTTGTCGTACCCGGCAGGCGGTTCCAGTCCCACCCCTCTTCCACATACCCGCTCGCCTTGCGTGAGGGATAACCCATTATCTGAACGGAACCGTAGCTTTGGTAGCGTCCGTAACGGTTGTCTTTCGTATAAATCTCCGAACCCCACACATTGGTATTGAATCCTTTGAGCGTCACCATCCAATCGGCACGGCGGTGAATACCGGCAGCGCCATAGTTATAGACAAAGAATCCTTGCGGAGCTTTGGCCGGTTGAATGTCTTTCTCCTTAAAGAAGCGGGCTTCCGGGCTGTTCTTACCATTCATCAAACGAAGATAGTCGGCAGCCAGCGCATGGTCGAACTCACCGCCCTGTCCGGATAAGTCGCCGGAAAGAGCCAGTTGCGCAAACGCTTTGATGTCCGCCCCACCCATTTTGCCGCCGAAAGGATGGCGTCCGCCAAGCCCGGTACTCCACTCTGTAAGATTGGAATAATTGCGCATGGCGGTAAAGGCGCCCGCCAAAAGACGACGGGCTTCGAGCGAAGGTACGAATTCCGTTCCACCGGTCATGGCAATATAATCGCTCACCGTAGCAAGTGCTCCGGTAGTATAAGCAGGATAGAAACCGCCATGATGAAAAGTCGTACCGTCCACTTTGATACCGCCAATCGTACCCGGCGTACAATTTACCGAACCGGACACCCAGCGGGACAAACCGCGCAAAGCCTGTACACGTCCGCATTCATCGGGAATCATCATGGCAGCAATCAGCTTGGGCTGCAACAAGGTGTTCCAGGAGTCGAGCATTTCATCGCGTATCTCGGCGCAAGGGAGCCTCGTCTCCTGCAGGGCAGACCAAAAAAGCAGTGTTTTGAGAATGTCGTCGCGGCGTGAAGACTTCAGAATGGCTTTACGCATCAACCAAGCCGTGGTATATACCTTACGTATCTGGTAGCCGTAGTGATGGTTGGTACCCATACCGCTGCCATAGGCAAAACCCTGGTCTATCGCATACTCCCATACGGCAAAGTAATTGCTTTCGGCCTCATAGGACTTGTTACAATAAGCATCGTAGGCAAATCCGGCAAGCATGGCTTCAAGGTCATTCCAAGAAAGTTCGCCTTTATCACGATGCAGCTCGTCGGGAGCCAGTAAAGGCGCGCCCGTAAAGCCCGAACCCGACGGATAGATATCGGCCTTTGCATAAGTAGCCACGGCTTTTTTCACTGCGGCAGTCACGGCAGAAGCGGCCGGCGGTGTCAGAGCCTCATTCAGGCGTTCTTCTATCGTTTTAAGGTCCCGGCGTTGTTGTTCCGTAAGCTTGGCCGGACGGGGAATGTCATATTCGTACTGCTCCCACTCCCATACGCGGCACCAGTGCCAAAGGTCGCGCCCTACGGCAAGGCTGTTGTAATCTATCTGCATATCGGGGGTAGTACGCAGGTTCATCGCCTTTTCCGGGAATTTCCAGCGGTCGAAGAACACCCGGCCTTTACGGTTGGGAGCCACTATACGGTAAGAGGTGATTGACTTGTCCGCCTTATCGCCGCGCATGCTCTTGAATCCAATCCAGCAGGCACGCCATCCGGGCGATTGCAACCGATACGTAAACCAATAGGACACTTTGCCCTCGGCATCGAGAAACTCAAAGCGTAATGAATCCGGCTGTGACTTCTCGTTGTAAATCCACAGCGTGATACCGTGTGTGGCCTCTGGCTTATTGTTCAAAGCCAGCGGAGCGTCCAACGCAATGTTCATTACCGAGCCGGGACCGAAATTCCATTCAAGACTTTTCTTACCTTCTTTATAATAACGGTTTGATAAAGAAAGGGATTTCCTGTCGGGAGAGGTAAAACCCTCGGGAACCCGGTCTTCAAAGCCAATGACTTGCTGCGCCCCCAAAGGGAGTGTACAAAGGAACACAAGAGAAAGCAGAATAAGTTTCATACGCTATTTATATCGAATTAGGTTAATTTCAGGTGGCTGTCACCTCTTTTACGGATGCAAAAATACACGAAATGATAATAGAGCAAAGAATAAAATGTTCAGGAATTAGCAGAAATCATACATTTACAAAGATAGGCAGTATAAAAGCCGGAAACGTATAATCCATAACCAATCGTCTGCAGTCAATTGTCTTATATACTTCGCGTTAACAGTAATTTGTATATTTGTTTTTACGATATTGTTGTTTTATCAATTATTTTATAATATTTTTGCCACTGCAACAAACAAAAATAATGTATGGCATTAATAACGTACATTCTTATTGCGATACCGGTATGTCTGCTGGCTATCATTCTATGGCTGTGTTTCGATTATTGGAAATATAAACGCAAGAATCATTTTATACTCCTGATACTTCTTTTTTATCCGATATTGTCGTATGCACAATATACGGACAAAGCACAGTGCAAAATCTCATTTTCATCGTATGCAAACCAGCCGGGTAAACTGGAATATACCCAAGACGGCATAATTTACCGTTTTACCCCGGAAAGCAATGCGTGGGAAATAACCATCAAAAACAATACTAATAAGGATATACGGATAAACTGGGAAAAAGCCAGCTTTATCATTAATGGAAAAGCGTCCGGTGTCGGTTTCTACCCTGTTACAGCCGGTAGCACCCCTACGGATGTTATCAAAGAAAAATCCGAAATAACCCGGACTGTCACTGCATCCAACTTAATAAAAGGGAAAAAAGTCAATAAAATATACAGTAAACGAAATCTGAAGAGAGGCGGACGGACTTCCGTCAATATCGTTTTACCAATCGGTATCGGCAATCAACCGCAGTTTTTCCATATATTCAACTTTGTTGTAACAGCTAACTAACCATGACTTTCCAATATATTATCAACCATTTGAATAAACCGCATTTGTGGTATATCGTATTGACCGCCCCGCACGCCGAACTCAGTACCCAAAAGAAACTGGAACGGCAAGGATTTATCACTTATGTTCCGGCGACTTCGGTTCGGCGCACTTGGGACGGACGTATAAAAGAAATACACATCCCGGCAATAGCAAGATGTGTATTTGTATATGCAATCAACGAAGAAATGCAAGAGATGCAAAAGGAATATGTCGTCCTGTCTCCGCAAACCGTTACAACCTTATATCAAAACCAATAAATTCTTTTGAGACAAATTTATAAATATATATCCATGAATCATTTCAACACATCGGAGATTCTTTTTTTCAAATTCAACCTCGCCAAGTCTTCCGGTTTCAATTCCAACTCCACCAGTATTTTAGCGGTAGCAACATTATATACGGATTCTTTCACATCACAATTTGTCTGTCCTTCACGCAAAGAGTATAGCATGGCAAAATCATAATTCAATGCCCTTGAAACATTGTACAACGTATCTGTATCAATACTTTTCCGTGTCAACATATAATCAACACTTTGAGGCCTAACACCCAGTCTTCTTGCTAGTTCAGCCTTAGTAACCTGATTATCAGCCATGACATTCCTGATAATCTCGCCAATATATATATTACTCTTTTCCATTTCTATGAAGATACGAATTAATTAGCCACACGAAAACTACTTGAACAATAATTTATCTGTATATAAGTTCGAATTATCCCATAATTTATTTGTTTCATCAATTAATTTATGATATTTTTGCCACGTATTCATACGAATAAAAAGATAATACATATAATGCTATGACATTGACTGTTTATATTCTCATTGCAATTCCTATCTGTATACTGGCTATCCTTATATGGACTTACTTTGACTACCGGAAATACAAACGGGAACATCATCTCATTATTTTATTGTCACTTTTGTTTCCCACATTATCGCATGCGCAATATATTGATAATGAAAATTGCCGTATCTCATTTAAATCGTATGAAAATCACCAAGATAAATTGGAATATATTAAAGATAATGTGTTTTATCAGTTCATCCCGAACAGCAGTGCATGGAAAGTAATTATCAAAAACAATACTGATGAAGTAGTATGGCTGAACTGGGAAAAAGCCGGTTTCATCGTCAATGGGAAAGCCTCAGGCGTCAGTCTCTTTCCTTTTACAACCGACAAAGTTCCTACGGAAAGCATTCAAAGCAATCATGGAATAAACCGTACAATCACCGCATCCAACCTGATTACTCCAAAAGGGATTAACAAAATATACAATAAAAGAAATATTAGAAAAGGCGGAAGAACTTCCGTCACAATCGTTCTTCCGATAACAATCGGAAACAGGCCGCAATTTTTTCATGCATTCAGTTTTACAGTAACAACAGCTAACTAACTATGACTTTTCAACATATTATCACTCACTTGGGTAAACCGCATTCGTGGTATATCGTATTAACTGGTCCGCACGCCGAACTGAGTATTAAAAAGAAGCTGGAACGACAAGGTTTTATTACTTACGTTCCGGTGACTTCGGTTCGGCGTTGTTGGGCAGGGTGCATAAAAGAAATACACACCCCGGTAATAACGAGATGTGTATTTATATATGCGACTGATGAAAATATTCAGGGAATACAAAACGAATATACCGTCTTGTCTCCACAAACCGTTACAGCCTTATATCAAAACCAATAGATATAGGCCAGCGTGCTGCAACTGATAACCACCCAAAGCAGTATACCCTGCACCAGCGGTTTGATGCCCACCGCTTTCAATACATCGCGGGAAAGGGAAGCTCCGATAAAGAATAAGGTAATCGTCAATGTCTTACGTGCAATGCTATTGATTCCTGCACCGATCAAAGCGCCCGTTTCGGAAAGATTCAACACATAGGTGTTGACAACCATTGCCAGAACGAAGAAGAAGATAAACCAGGGGATACTGATTTTCTGTCCCTTACTCTTAAAGATAAACGAAGTGGCGATTGCCAACGGGATAATCCAAAGCGCACGGGTCAGCTTGATAGTGGTGGCAACTCTTAGCGCTTCTTCGCCATAAGCAGCACCCGCACCAACCACCGAACTTGTATCATGGATGGCAATGGCAGCCCACGTACCAAATTCATGCTGACTCATATTCAGCGCATGACCTATCATCGGGAATATAAACAATGCTATCGCATTCAATATAAAAATCGTACCCAAAGCCACGGACATCTCACTATCTTTTGCTTTCAATACAGGGCCTACCGCCGCGATAGCGCTACCACCGCAAATAGCCGTACCGGAGCTAATCAGATAAGAAGTGTCCCGGTCTACCTTCAGGAACTTACGACCGATAACCCAACCGATAAGCAATGTGCCTACCACAGAGATAATCGTAAATTCCATGCCCTCCTTACCGGAAGCAAGTGACGCCTGCAAATTCATGCCGAATCCCAAACCTACCACAGAATACTGCAACAGATATTTGGACGTCTTTTTATTAAACTTAGGATGCGCCTGCCCGCAAAGCAAGGCAAATGCCAAACCAAGAAATAAAGCTACCGGCGGAGTAACCCATGCAGCATAAGCGTGCATTCCCGGAATATAATCGAGAAATAAAAAGACAGAAAGAATGATAAGAAGTGAAACGTAAATAATTTTGTTGTTGTTCTGCAAGAAAGGCATATTAATGCTTTTCGCCAATGCTCGAGTTGAAGCCATACTTTTTTATTTTTATTAATTTGTTTTCGGCCGCAAAGGTAGGCTTCTTTTCCCAATCACGCCAATTGTTTCTACTTATATACTATAACTTATTGTTATTGTGCATGGCAAACTGCATGAATACTTGCGCCAAACCGCTTTCTTGTCCCTGAGGTTGTGCAAAGCTAAAATCGCGCAACATAGGCATTCCCTTAATTTCAACGACACGCAACTGTCCTGAATACAATTCACGTGTAATGGAACGAATAGAAACAATGCCCAGACAATCCGTGTGCTCCAAAAAGAGCTTGATGCTTTCCGTACTTCCCAAATACATCAAAACCTGTAAAGAGGATAACTTTATATTATGTTGCTGCAAGGCACGCTCAAAAACATCCAATGTTCCCGAACCTCTTTCGCGAAGCACCAGAGGCAGATGCAACAGCTCTTCGGGGGTTATCTCCTCTCCCACCGTAAGTCTACTGCCCGTACGAACCACCGCTACCAGTTCGTCTTCCAGAAAAGTGGTATATTTAATGTTAGGCAGTCGGAATACCCCTTCGACAAAACCCAAATCAATGCGATGCTCCTGCAAAGCGGCTTCTATCTCTCTGGAATTACCGTTCAGCAACGATAAATTAACTTGTGGAAACTTACCGATGAAACTGGCAAGCAAAGGCGGTAACACATATTGGGCAATGGTGGTACTGGCGCCCAGCTTCAAACCGCCTGTATATTCATTATGCAACAAGTGCATTTCGTATTCCAACCGTTTGTAATCTTCCAGAATCCGTTCGCAATGTTCCAAAAGCAACTTACCCGAATCCGTTAATGAGATTCTGCTACCCTGACGGTCAAACAAACGCGTCTGATAAGCAGCCTCCAACTCTTGTATATGCTTGGTTATGGCAGGCTGGCTGACAAACAATTCTTGCGAAGCTTTCGTAAAACTCAGGTTCTTCGCGACAGACTGGAACACTTTTAAACGAAAATCACTCACGGCACAATGAATTAGTATGATTAATTATTCTGCAAATCTTCGCTTCTGATACCCAATACCGACATCAGCGGATATCCCAACATTTCCCAATGACATACCGCCGGAGCCTCAGGCTCTTCCATACGGAAATAAACAATATCTTTTGCATTCTCTTTGCACCCGGAGCCTTCTGCCGTAAATTCCTTCAATACGTCTTCCACCTCTTTGCCATACTCCTCATTAAAAGGAACTGCAACCAGTTTCTTCACCTCGGCGGAATTTAAGACTATCTGCAACAAATCAAGATATAAGTCTCCGCGGGACACAAACCCCTCTGAAGGCACAGCCATAAAACTGAATTCACCCAAAGAGGCTTTGAAGGCCACTCCGTCCAATTCGCTTTTCAGGTCGGACGGCAGGCAATGCTCCAATTTTCCGGACTGTTCATCATACACCAGCAGTATCTGCACATCGTTATCACTTCCTTTTACTCCGGCATCCATAGCCAGATACATGGTAAAGAGCGCCAAATCCACCGTCTGTAAAGAACGTCCCAACAGGGGTTCAAAATACTTCTTCAAATCATTTATAACAAAGTTCAGATAGGCAACGTCTATCACCATTACCGTTTCGGAAAGTTTTATTCGGGCATTTTCCATAATCGCATATTTATTGAGGGAGTAAAGGTACAAAAAGTTTCTCAGATAAAAGCCATTTGTCGCAAATCGGCCATTTTGACATTCATTTTCTTCTATTAACTGAAATTTTGTCTCATTTCTACAGCTGGCAAATCTTTTGCGCCCTTTGAGGTGTTATGAATCTGATAAAAATAGAAAGGAGAACAAGATATGAACTTTAACAATTTTACCATCAAAGCGCAGGAAGCCGTACAAGAGGCCGTAAACCTGACGCAGGCACGGGGGCAACAAGCCATCGAGCCCGTACACTTGCTTCAGAGCGTGATGAAGGTAGGTGAAAATGTCACCAACTTCATCTTCCAAAAGTTGGGCATGAACGGGCAACAAATCGCGCTCGTACTGGACAAGCAGATCGACTCACTGCCGAAAGTATCGGGTGGAGAGCCTTATCTGAGCCGTGAGACTAATGAAGTGTTTCAAAAAGCCACCCAGTATTCCAAAGAAATGGGTGATGAATTCGTTTCGCTGGAACCGATTCTGCTGGCTTTACTGAACGTAAAAAGTACCGCCTCCACTATCCTCAAGGATGCCGGGATGACGGAAAAAGAATTGCGTAATGCAATCAATGAATTGCGGAAAGGCGAAAAGGTTACTTCGCAATCCAGCGAAGATACGTATCAGTCATTAGAGAAATATGCCATCAATTTGAACGAAGCGGCACGAAGCGGCAAGCTGGATCCTGTAATCGGCCGTGATGAAGAAATCCGCCGGGTATTGCAAATCCTGAGTCGCCGCACCAAGAACAACCCTATATTAATAGGTGAACCGGGTACCGGTAAAACAGCGATTGTGGAGGGGCTTGCACACCGTATTCTAAGAGGTGACGTACCCGAAAACCTGAAAAACAAACAGGTTTATTCACTGGATATGGGCGCACTGGTTGCAGGAGCCAAATATAAGGGTGAATTCGAGGAACGTTTGAAGGCCGTTATCAATGAAGTGAAGAAGTCGGAAGGAGATATTATTCTGTTTATCGATGAAATCCACACACTGGTAGGCGCCGGCAAAGGCGAGGGAGCGATGGATGCCGCCAATATCCTGAAGCCCGCCCTGGCGCGTGGCGAACTGAGAAGCATCGGCGCTACCACTCTTGACGAATATCAAAAGTATTTTGAAAAGGACAAGGCTTTGGAGCGCCGTTTCCAAATCGTCATGGTGAACGAACCGGATACGTTGAGTACAATTTCCATTCTCCGCGGTTTGAAAGAGCGTTATGAAAATCACCACCACGTACGGATTAAAGATGACGCCATCATTGCCGCCGTAGAGCTGAGCAACCGTTATATCACCGACCGTTTCTTGCCGGATAAGGCTATCGACCTAATGGATGAAGCAGCCGCCAAGCTCCGTATGGAAGTAGACTCCGTACCGGAAGAACTGGATGAGATTTCACGTAAAATCAAACAACTGGAGATTGAGCGGGAAGCCATTAAACGTGAAAACGACCAACCCAAACTCGAGCAAATCGGTAAGGAACTTGCCGAACTGAAAGAGCAGGAAAAGTCGTACAAGGCGAAGTGGCAAAGCGAAAAGACGCTGGTCAACAAGATTCAACAGAACAAGGTCGAAATAGAGAATTTGAAGTTTGAGGCCGACAAGGCGGAACGTGAAGGCGATTACGGAAAGGTTGCCGAAATACGTTACGGCAAACTGCAAGCGTTGAATCAGGAAATTGAAGAAACGCAGCAGAAACTGCACGAGATGCAGGGTGACAAGGCAATGATTAAAGAAGAAGTCGATGCCGAGGACATCGCCGATGTGGTTTCCCGCTGGACGGGCATACCGGTAAGCAAGATGCTGCAAAGTGAAAAGGACAAGCTGCTGCATCTGGAAGACGAACTGCATCAGCGCGTAATAGGTCAGGATGAAGCCATTGAGGCGGTAGCCGATGCCGTGCGTCGCAGCCGTGCAGGATTACAGGATCCGAAACGCCCTATCGGCTCGTTCCTCTTTCTCGGTACGACCGGCGTAGGTAAGACGGAACTTGCCAAGGCACTCGCCGAGTTCCTGTTTGACGATGAAACGATGATGACGCGTATCGACATGAGTGAATATCAGGAGAAGCACAGTGTTTCCCGTCTGGTAGGAGCGCCTCCGGGATATGTAGGATACGATGAAGGCGGTCAGCTGACGGAAGCCGTACGCCGTAAGCCCTACTCCGTCGTACTGTTCGATGAAATCGAGAAAGCACACCCGGATGTATTCAACATCCTGTTGCAGGTACTGGACGACGGGCGTTTGACGGATAATAAGGGACGTACCGTAAACTTCAAAAATACCATTATCATCATGACCTCCAATATGGGCAGCGGATACATTCAAAGCCAGATGGAGAAACTGAACGGCTCCAACAAGGAAGAGATTGTAGAAGAAACCAAGAAGGAAGTGATGAATATGCTGAAGAAGACGATTCGTCCGGAGTTCCTGAACCGTATCGACGAGACAATCATGTTCTTGCCGTTGACAGAAAAGGAAATCAAACAGATTGTTATACTCCAAATCAAGAGCGTACAAAAAATGTTGTCCGCAAACGGTGTGGAACTGGTATTGACCGATGCCGCCATAGACTTCCTTGCCAATGCGGGATACGATCCTGAATTCGGCGCCCGTCCGGTGAAACGTGCTATCCAGCATTATTTACTGAACGACTTGTCCAAGAAGCTGTTGTCGCAAGAGGTTGACCGCAGCAAACCGATTACGGTGGATGCCGATAGAACGAAAGACGGATTGGTGTTCAGAAACTGACAGCCAATCGGACTTAAAAAGAAAGGTGTATGAGAAGCGGCCTCTCATACACCTTTCTTTTTAAACCTCAAAATGGAGTATAATTATTCTGCGGTTGCCTCTTTAGTCTCTTCGGCAACAGCTTCAGATGCTTCTTCAAAGTCGGTCATGCCACTTGCCACCAGCAGGTTATACCAGGAAATCAGTTTTTTAATATCCGATACATATACGCGGTCGCGGTCAAAGTTAGGCAACACTTCCGCCAAATAAGCCTGAAGTTCTTTCACGGAAGCCTTTTTCACATCCAACGCCACAGCGGCGCCGTTCTCTTTTTTCTTCATTGAAAGAAGTACGTCTTTCAAAGGCACTTCCTCTGCATCCGTATACATGGCAATATCGCCTAAAGAGATAATCTTTTCATTGCCGTAAGCCGGAAAACGTTTCTTATCAACCAACGACTCGACAATCAACATATTCTTTCCCTGAGAAATGAGCTTATACAATCCCGGCTTACCGGAAATAGACAAAATAGTCTTCAACATAGTATATTCTGTTTTTGTAATTAGTAGTTATTTTTTCGGTGGGCAAAGATAGGTATTATTTTGAGACAGGAAAGTGATTAAAGCTAAAACCTGCGGAATTAACGGTGTTTCACCATCATTCACTATCACAAAATCCGCCCGCATACGTTTTTCTTCATCGCTCATCTGGCTACGGATGCGCCTTTCTATCAGTTCACGCGAGGAAGCATCCCGTTTCATGGCACGTTGTACCCGCACTTCTTCGGGAGCATACACCATAACGACCGCATCTACCTCACCTGCAAACCCCGCTTCTATCAAAATAGCGGACTCGATACCCGCCATCGAACACCCTGCATGCTGCCGGACCCACTGCCTGAAATCCTCTTTTACACGCGGATGAACAATGCCGTTAACTTGCCGGGCATGTTCGGGGCTGCCGAAAAGGTAAGAAGCAAGCAAAGTTTTATTCAATATTCCACCGGCATATACCTCCTCACCCAACAAAGCGATCAACTCGCCGCGGATATGATTATCCGCCACCATAAGTTGTTTGGTTTCCATATCGGAGATATAGACAGGTATCCCCATCACTTCCAGCAATCGGGATACAACACTTTTACCGCTGCCAATACCACCGGTTATACCTATCCTGACGGTCATAATGAAGGGGAAATTTGCTCTATGAGAAAATCGACCTGTTCCGGATTAAAGCGCACCTGATTCACTCCTTCCGGAACATTCTTCAACTTTACAGTATATTTGTCCGAGCCCAAACGCAGCAGCTCCTCATAGGAGACATTGATATGAAAATCATCTGCGGTTATTTGACGAAAGCGACTGAGGCCTACCTGAAAAGTCACTTGAACCTTAGACGGGAAAGCGCGCAACACTTTATCCGCAGGGAAATTTACACCATGCAGCGGCACTTCCACCGTTTTTTCCGTATAAATATCCACAGGAAGCATCATTTCAATAGAAGCGGGTACAAACTTCACTCCCCGCAAGGTAAGCAAAGACACCTGCTGCCGTAATGTATCGGAGATATTCTCCAGCTTAACCTGTTGCGTATAGGCAGCGGTTATCGTATCCAATACTCCTTCCGGCGCATATGCCAAAACCGAATCCGGTTTAAACACCGTATCCGATAAATAATACTGGCGACCGGCGCTGACCGTTCCCGATAATTTGACAGGTACCAACTTTGACATCCCCGTTGCATAAATATACTCCAATGTATCCGGCTTCATGGAAAGCAGACGCGTAGAAACATTCAACTGACTTAGTATCTTCTTTTCAAATTGAGAGGCATAAACGCGTACATGATTATCCGTACCTTTATAATCGGAGAAATCGAGCGTAACCGGATAGAAACTCTTTCCCAACATGTAATTGAGCAGAACGGTTCCCTTATCTTTCACTTTAATACGAAGTTCGGAAGCCGGTTCCGAAGTAATCATCGTATTATTGGGTACACCACGCAGACGCACCGGAATGGAAAACTCCGCTTCGTAATCATTGTTCAATGTCTGCAACAACCAAAAACCACCGGCTATAAAGAAGAAAAATAAAAAAACAAAGAACTCTCTGCTCTTATCACTGAGCAGAAAGTCCTTTGTTTTTCCGGTTATATTTAAATAAATACGTTTTATGTTCCTACGCTCAAACATAGGCTCACATCTATTTATTTAGAAGCCTGACTGCTGTTTGCATCAGCAGCTGCGGCAAAAATAGAATTCTTGTCAATATGGATTTTAACGTTAGAAGCAATCTCAAGTACTACGTCATTATCGTTAATTTCCTTGATGATACCGTGAATACCGCCGGCAGTAATAACCTTTTGGTTCACTTGCAGTGATTTACGAAAGTTCGCGATTTCTTTTTGCTTTTTATTTTGCGGGCGAATCATAAAGAAATACATGATAACAAACATAGCTATCAGTAAAATCCACATCATGCTTCCGTCCGGGCCTGCAGCAGGAGCTTGCAGGAAGAATACAGTCATTAAATTCATAAATATTCCGTTTTAGTTTTTATTATTCAACAAAGGTATCAGTTTTTCGATAACTTCCCTTCTTTTTTCAATTCCTTAACTATTCCGTCTAAGGTTCCATTGACAAAACTACCGCTCTTGGTAGTACTGTATACTTTGGCAATGTCTACATACTCATTTAACGAAACACTAACGGGAATGTTCGGGAAACTCAATATTTCCGCCAATGCGCACTGCATGATAACCACGTCCATGAAAGCTACGCGATCCAAATCCCAGTTGCGCGTATTTTCACTGATAAGATGGCGGTAATAATCGCAATTCAAAATAGTGCGACGGAACAGGCGACGGGCGAACTCCTGGTCTTCATCATCCTTAAATTCGGGAAGCAAAGCCTGATTCGCACCATTCTTCTCATCAAAACGTTTGATTGTTTTCAGAACGAATGTATCAACAATTTCTTTATCATCATTCCAGTAAAGACTTTGATCTTCGAGCAAAACATCGAGTTCCTCATTATTGAAAATAAAGGTTTTATAAAGCTTTCTCCACAATTCGCGATCGTCCTCGTACGTATTTTCAGAAGAAGCCATATATTCCTTATATATATCGGAAGCTACAATCTTTTCGAATAATCCTTTGACAAAATCTTCATCATTCGCCCAAGTACGTTTCTGATTGGAGATAAAATCCATCAACTGGTTGTTTACTTCCAACTGGGAAATGAATTTGTTTTCTACGAACTTCATGTTCGGATACAACTCGTCGGCCGTGGGAGCCAATTTTGCTTTTGCCGCATCAATGCGCTTTTGTGCGTAGTTCGTCAGGGCTATCATCAACATAAGCAGGTAGTTGTAGAGGTCATAGGCTTTGGAAAGGCTAAAGAACAACTCTTTTTCCGCGGCATCTAAATTTTTGCTGCCATTCTGATAATAAGCATATACAATTTGTATAATCTTAAGACGAATAAGAACTCTGTTTATCATAACTAAAGTAAATACTGGTGTTTTAACGAGGGGCAAAAGTAGATATTTTTAATGAGTTTACATAAATAAATCACATTTTTTAATGCAGATAATCATTATCCGGGCTTTTTCTTTTGACAGTTTAAAAAAAATCGTCAATTTTGAACCCGATTACAACAAGATAGCTAAAATATGGAAGACTTTAAAAAGAAAAGTGGGCTGGACGTGAACGATAAAGAGATAGTATTCTCCCAATCCATTAAAGCAGGTAAGCGCATCTACTATTTAGACGTTAAGAAAAACAGAAAGGATGAAATGTTCCTTGCCATCACCGAAAGCAAGAAAGTGGTAATGGGTGAAGGCGATGATTCTCAAGTAAGTTTTGAGAAACATAAAATCTTTTTGTACAAAGAAGATTTCGAGAAATTCATGAACGGCCTGCAACAAGCTATTGGCTTTATCCAGGAGCAGCAAGGGTGTTATGCGCGTCACAACGACAATGAAGAGTTGCCGGCCAATGAACAGCCGGCTGCAGAACAGGAGGAAAAAGAGTCCCAGCTTGACGGAGAAATTAAAATAGATATTGATTTTTAAAGGGCAACCTTTTGATAATTCAAAAAGAAGCTGTACTTTTGCACCGCTTTTTTGCAACATCGTGTGGCAAGCCACATCGTGTGATGGTGAATTAAGCAAAAAATTTACTTAATTTAGAGTAACACAAAAATTTTTAAAATGAAATCAATTGAAGTAAAAGGAACTGCAAGAACTATTGCAGAACGTTCTTCGGAACAAGCAAGAGCTTTGAAAGCTATTCGTAAAGACAACGGCGTACCTTGCGTACTCTACGGAGCGGGCGAAAACGTTCATTTCACCGTACCGGCAGAAGGTCTGCGCAACTTGGTTTACACTCCGCACATCTACGTGGTTGACCTGATCATCGATGGCAAGAAAGTAAACGCTATCTTGAAAGATATCCAATTCCACCCGGTAAAAGATACTATTCTGCACGTTGACTTCTATCAGATTGACGAAGCTAAACCTATCGTTATGGAAGTTCCCGTACAGATGGAAGGTCTGGCAGAAGGTGTGAAAGCCGGTGGTAAGCTGACTCTGCAAATGCGTAAACTGAAAGTGAAAGCCTTGTACAACGCTATCCCTGAAAAACTGATTATCAACGTATCTCACCTGGGATTGGGTAAGACAGTGAAAGTAGGCGAGTTGAGCTACGAAGGTCTGGAACTGTTGAATGCTAAAGAAGCCGTTGTATGCGCTGTTAAGCTGACTCGTGCTGCAAGAGGTGCTGCGGCAGCTGCTGCCAACAACTAATCAGCGCTTTCTTAGCAAGAAAACAAGATATTCCGGAACGCGGATTAACGCAGACGACGCAGATTTCATATCCGCGGACAGCTGCGATAATCCGCGTTCCTCTTTTATCTAAATTATCATCAAAGTAAGAATAGAAAGAATGAAATATCTAATTGTCGGATTAGGTAATATCGGCCCCGAATACCACGAAACCCGCCATAACATAGGTTTCATGGCAGTAGATGCTTTAGCCAAAACAGCCGGAGCGACCTTTAACGACGGACGTTACGGTTTCACGGCTACAATATCCGTCAAAGGACGGCAACTGGTATTACTGAAACCGTCCACCTTTATGAACCTGAGCGGAAACGCCGTACGTTACTGGATGCAAAAAGAAAACATTCCATTGGAAAACGTATTAATAGTGGTAGACGATTTGGCGTTGCCTTTTGGAACTCTACGACTGAAAGGAAAGGGAAGCGATGCGGGACATAATGGTCTGAAGCATATCGCAGCAACACTGGGAACTCAAAACTACGCCCGCCTGCGCTTTGGCATCGGTAACGATTTTCCCCGTGGCGGACAGATAGACTTCGTACTGGGACATTTCACGGACGAGGATTGGAAAACAATGGACGAACGCCTGAAAACAGCCGGCGAAATCATCAAAAGTTTCTGCCTTGCCGGCATCGACATTACAATGAATCAGTTTAATAAAAAATGAGCGAAGCAAGAATAGACAAATGGATGTGGGCCGTACGTATCTTCAAAACACGTACCATTGCGGCCGAAGCCTGCAAGAAAGGACGCATCAGCATTAACGGCGCGCTTGCAAAGGCAGCCCGTATGGTGAAGCCGGGAGATGTAATACAAGTACGCAAGCCGCCGGTTACCTATTCCTTTAAAGTATTACAATCCATTGAAAAGCGTGTAGGCGCCAAGCTCGTTCCCGAAATGATGGAAAACGTAACCACTCCCGACCAATACGAATTATTGGAAATGAGTAAGGTCAGCGGCTTTATCAACCGCGCCAAAGGAACAGGACGCCCCACCAAAAAGGATCGCCGCGAACTGGAAGATTTCACCGCGCCGGAATTTATGGATGACTTTGATTTTGATTTCGACTTTGAAGAATAATATTATAAGTGTATGAGCGAGAAAATAATAAAATGGGGATTTATTGGCTGCGGAGAAGTAACCAAATACAAAAGCGGACCTGCCTTTCAGAAGATTGAGCACTCCGAAGTAGTGGCCGTAATGAGCCGGGATATTTCCAAAGCCAAAACTTACGCCAAAGAGAGAGGTATTGCCAAATGGTACAACGACGCGCAGGAGTTGATTAATGACGAGGAGGTAAATGCCGTATACATCGCTACCCCACCCTCTTCTCACGCTACGTATGCCATCATGTCCATGAAGGCCGGCAAGCCCGTATACATAGAAAAGCCTATGGCAGTGACCTATGAAGAGTGTTGCCGCATCAACCGCATTTCCAAGGAAACCGGCATACCCTGTTTTGTAGCTTATTACCGCCGTTATCTCCCTTACTTCCTGAAAGTGAAGTCATTGGTGGAAGAAGGCGCAATAGGAAATATCATCAACATACAAATCCGCTTTGCACAGCCGCCCCGCGACCTGGACTATAATAAGGAGAATCTGCCGTGGCGCGTACAACCGGATATTGCCGGCGGCGGTTATTTTTATGATTTAGCTCCGCACCAGATAGATATACTGCAAGATATGTTCGGCTACATCCTTGAAGCCAACGGATACAAAAGTAATCGCGGCGGACTATATCCCGCCGAAGACACCCTCAGCGCTTGTTTCCAATTTGACAGCGGACTGGTGGGTAGCGGCTCGTGGTGCTTCGTTGCCCACGAATCGGCACGAGAAGACCGTATCGAGATTATCGGAGACAAAGGAATGATATGTTTCTCCGTATTTACCTATGATCCCATAGCTTTACATACCGAGAGAGGAAGAGAAGAAATCCCGGTTGAGAACCCTGTTTACGTACAGCAACCACTTATTCAAGCTGTTGTAGACCATCTGCTTGGCAAATCAATCTGTAGTTGCGATGGCGAAAGCGCAACACTGACAAACTGGGTAATGGACAAGATTTTAAATAAAATATGAAGTATAAAATAAAGTATAAGGTATAAACGGCTGCGCCGTGATATTACATACCCATTCGTAATTCATAAATCAGATTCATCGCAAGTTTATACCTTATACTTCATTATTTTTTTAAAGTTTACTTCTCACCGCCTCAATCAACTCCTGATATTCGGCATCCGTCAGATACACTTTTCCCGGATTCATTTGGAAAGTACCGCCATAATCGGGACCGTCTACATATTTCGGTGCCAAATGGAAGTGGAGATGAGACAATTTGTCCGAGTATGCGCCGTAATTAATCTTCTCCGGATTAAACGCTTTCTGCATGGCACGAGTTACACGGGCTACATCAGCCATAAAGGCATTACGTTCCTCATCGCTCAACTCATTCAAATCGTTAACATGGTCTTTATAGGCCACGAGGCAACGCCCACGATAAGTTTGTTCCTTAAAGAGGAAAACACGTGATACACTAAGCTGCGCAATCTCAATCATCAGATTATGCAACGTTTCATTATTCTGGCAATACAGACATTCTTTCGGATCGCTTTTCATGATATACTTTTTTTAGTTTATATTTACAGGACAAAGATAATCGTTCTCTTAATATTACAGGTCTACATTTTCATCATTTTCGCCGACTAATTTATACACATCAACATTTTCGCCGACAATCCACACTACATCCCCTGCTACAAAAGGCTCGTGCACGTCGGGAGCGTGCAAAGTCTCCTCTCCCCGCTCCACACCTACAATCAGACAGTGGTACTTTTCACGTATGCCCGCGTCTTTCAATGTTTTACCCAGAAAAGGAGAATTAGCGTCAATGCGCAACTGACGTAATATCATCTCGCTTTTTTCCACAACGTCCGTAGCTATCGTTGAAAGTCTATCCATCTCTTCGCCAAATACATTCAACTCCTCATCGGTAGCTATAACCTGTATCTTATCCAGAGGGAAAAGACGTACCGAAGCTCCGGGAATATTTATCCGCTTACGCCCGCGAAGAATAGAAACCACATGCACTCCATAGCGTTTACCGAAGTTCAACTCCGCCAACGTCTTACCCGCCCATGCCGATTCGCCGGGTATTTCATAATCCGTCAGATGTAAATCACGGGAAAGCAAACGGCCTGCATATTCCGGTTTCTTCTCACCCAAATATTCCGCCCGCATATCCCGCGAGCGCAGATTCTGGAAGAAAGTACGCTCAATCATGATAGACTGCCGCTTCAACTGCCGGGAAAGTATCATCACTGTAACCAGCAGCACCGCAACGCCAAAAACAAGGCCGACCGACAACTTAAACAGTCCGGCAATGACAAACATCACGAAAGAAACCGCCAACAGGATTCGCAGCACAATAGTAGCCACCAACGGAGCACGGTTTCCCCGACTGTCGCGCCACAAAGTAACAAATTCCACCGAATGGTTTTTCTTAATCATAATGGCCCGCAGAAAAGGAGCGATAAACAGAATAATAACCAGAGCGGACAGCAAAGGTCCCCAAACGCCCGGCAAGCTTTCCTTGAAAAACGGTACAAGAAAACGGAATGCAATAGTTATCACCGCCACGCTTACAATGGAATAAACAACCGTAATACGCAACAAAGCGAGTATCAGTTTCTTCCATAAGCTTTCATGATTCACCGTTTGCGAACCGGAAGCGTAATGCAACAAAAACTTCTGCCACCTTTCCGGCAGATGCGTATCGACAAAATTGGAAGCCGGCTCGGCAAAACGAATCATATAAGGAGTAAGAAAAGTAGTGATAACCGATACGGCTACTACGATAGGATACAGAAAATGGCTTGTCACGTGCAAAGACACTCCCAAAGAGGCGATGATAAAGGCGAACTCGCCAATCTGCGTCAAACTAAAGCCGCATTGCATAGCCGTCTTCAGCGGCTGCCCGGCAAGCAATACCCCCAACGTTCCGAACAAGGACTGTCCGGCAATAACCGCCAACGTAATGACAACAATAGGTCCGGCATACTCCACTATCATCAAAGGGTCTACCATCATACCTACGGATACGAAAAATATGGCGCCGAACAAATCCTTCACCGGTTTAACCAGACGCTCGATACTCTCCGCTTCTACCGTTTCAGCCAGAATAGACCCCATAATAAAAGCGCCGAATGCCGCTGAAAATCCCGTATGGGCAGCCAGCACAACCATACCGAAACAAAGGCCGAGCGATACAATCAACAACGTTTCCTCACTCATCAGTTTGCGGCATTTTTTCAGCAGGACAGGAATCAAGTAAATACCGACCACAAACCACAATATAAGGAAGAACAGCAGCTTCGCTATGCTACCCAGCATTTCCGTACCCTCAAAATTATGGCTGACTGCCATGGTGGACAGCATAACCATCAGGACGATAGCCAGAATATCTTCCAGAATCAGAACGCTGAGCACCAAACCCGTAAACTGTTTCTTGCGCATGCCCAAATCATCAAAAGCCTTATATATAATAGTAGTAGACGACATGGCGATCATACCGCCCAGAAAGATGCAGTCCATCCGCTTCCATCCGAACGCCGTGCCTACCGCTACACCCAATAATATCATACAAAATATAATCGTGCAAGCAGCAATAATGGCGGCACCGCCCACCTTCACTATTTTCTTAAAACTAAACTCCAGCCCCAAAGCAAACAGTAGGAAAATAACGCCGATATCCGCCCAAGTCTGTATATTCGCCGTATCCATTACCGAAGGCGTATAGGCCATGTGGGGACTGGCTAAAAAGCCCGCCACAACATATCCTAAAACCAACGGTTGTTTCAACTTCTTAAATAGCAGCGTCATTACTCCGGCGCAAATCAGTATCAATGCCAAATCGGCAATCAAGGGAGCTAAATGTGACATAATATTTGTCCGATTGTATTTCTACTGACAAAGATATAACAAAAAAAGCTTTTGAATCTCTTTTTCACAAAAAACCGAACGCTATAAATTGATAAAATAACGGTTGGCAACCTCAATTATAAAATCAATTTAAGAAGAAATACCTTTATAATTAATTGGCGAAAAATTTCTTTATTCAAGTAGAAATATCTTTCTTTGTACTGCTTATTGTAAAAATTAGGAATTGAATACCAACATTAATAAAAACTGTTATGAAGATTTCACACATTGAACATTTGGGTATTGCCGTAAAAAGCATTGAAGAAGCCCTTCCGTACTACGAAAATGTATTAGGTTTAAAATGCTACAACATTGAAACCGTAGAGGACCAAAAGGTAAGAACCGCCTTCTTGAAAGTAGGTGACGTGAAAATTGAGTTACTGGAACCGACTTCCCCCGAAAGCACTATTGCCAAATTCATCGAAAAGAATAACGGTAACGGAGGTATGCACCATTTAGCATTTGCTGTGGAAGACGGAGTAGCCGATGCGCTCGTCGAAGTTGAAGAAAAAGGCATCCGCCTTATCGACAAAGCTCCCCGCAAAGGTGCGGAAGGTTTGAACATCGCATTCCTGCACCCGAAATCCACCCTCGGCGTATTGACGGAACTCTGCGAAAAAGGAGAATAAACAATTATGAATTATAAATTAGAATTATGAATTGTAGTCATGTAACGTCTCAATTCATAATTTATAATTCACAATTCATACAACATAATTCATAATTCACCATTCATAATTTATAAATATATGAGTAATCAACTTGAGAAAATTAAAGAGCTTATTGACCGCCGTGCAGCTGCGCGCCTTGGTGGTGGTGAAAAAGCAATTGCAAAGCAACATGAGAAAGGTAAATATACAGCTCGCGAGCGTATAGCTATGTTACTCGACGAAGGAAGTTTCGAAGAAATGGATATGTTCGTTGAGCACAGATGCACAAACTTCGGTATGGAAAAAAAACACTATCCCGGTGACGGTGTGGTTACCGGTTGCGGTACCATCGAAGGCCGTTTGGTGTACATCTTTGCGCAAGATTTTACTGTTTCCGCCGGTTCCTTGTCGGAAACCATGTCTTTGAAGATTTGCAAAATCATGGATCAGGCAATGAAGATGGGCGCTCCTTGTATCGGTATCAACGACTCAGGCGGTGCCCGTATTCAGGAAGGTATCAACGCTTTGGCGGGTTATGCCGAGATTTTCCAACGCAATATTCTTGCTTCCGGCGTTATTCCTCAGATTTCCGGTATCTTCGGTCCTTGTGCCGGCGGTGCCGTTTACTCTCCCGCCCTTACCGACTTTACGCTGATGATGGAAGGCACTTCCTATATGTTCCTCACCGGTCCGAAAGTTGTAAAGACCGTAACAGGTGAAGATGTCAGCCAGGAAAACCTGGGTGGCGCAAGCGTACACTCCACCAAATCGGGTGTAACTCATTTCACCGCGCAGACCGAAGAGGAAGGTTTGGCTTTAATCCGCAAGCTCTTGGGTTATATTCCTCAGAACAACCTCGAAGAAGCTCCCTACATAGACTGTACAGACCCTATCGACCGTCTGGAAGATTCTTTGAACGACATTATTCCCGACAATCCGAACAAGCCTTACGATATGTATGAAGTTATCGGCGCTATCGTCGATAACGGCGAGTTCCTCGAAATCCAGAAAGATTACTCCAAGAATATCATTATCGGTTTTGCCCGTTTCAACGGACAATCAGTCGGTATCGTAGCCAACCAGCCGAAATATCTGGCGGGCGTACTCGACAGTAATGCATCCCGCAAGGGTGCGCGTTTCGTTCGTTTCTGCGACGCTTTCAATATTCCTATCGTATCTTTGGTAGACGTACCGGGCTTCCTTCCCGGAACAGGTCAGGAGTACAACGGCGTTATCCTGCATGGTGCCAAGTTGCTGTATGCCTACGGTGAAGCCACCGTACCTAAGGTTACTATCACGCTGCGTAAGTCTTACGGCGGTTCGCACATCGTGATGAGCTGTAAGCAACTCCGCGGTGACATGAACTACGCATGGCCTACCGCCGAAATCGCCGTAATGGGTGGTGCAGGCGCCGTAGAAGTCCTGTATGCACGCGAAGCCAAAGAGCAAGAAAACCCAGCCCAATTCCTGGCAGAGAAAGAAGCGGAATACACCAAGTTATTTGCCAATCCTTACAATGCAGCCAAGTATGGCTATATCGACGATGTTATCGAACCGCGTAATACGCGTTTCCGCATTATCCGCGCCCTGCAGCAGCTGCAAACCAAGAAGTTGAGCAACCCGGCCAAGAAGCATGGTAATATTCCTCTTTAAAGATTGAGAATTGAAAGTTGAGAATTGAAAAATAAAAACTCAAATTTATGAATAAAACAAAAATCGGAATATTCCTTTCATTGATGCTGGTGCTGGGTTTCTGTTCTTCTTGCGGTGAGAAGAAGGCAAACTCCAAACTGTTGCTGAATGAAGTGCTTGTCAACAACGAAAGCAACTTCCAGGATGACTACGGTGTACACAGCGCATGGATTGAAATATTCAATAAATCATACGGCAGCGCCGACCTTGCAGGTTGCTATCTGAAGTTTAGCAGCCAGCCGGGCGATACCGCCACTTATTTTATCCCGAAAGGTGATGTCCTGACTTTGGTAAAACCCCGTCAGCACGCATTATTCTGGGCGGATGGAGAACCTAATCGCGGTACATTCCACACCAACTTTAAACTGGACAGCCTGAATGCCAACTGGATCGGTCTGTACGATTCCGGCAAGAAACTGTTGGATCAGATTGTAGTTCCTGCCGGCGTATTAAAGGCCAACCAGTCCTATGCGCGCGTCAGTGACGCTACTCCGGAATGGGAGGTCAAAGGAGAAACTTCCGATAAGTACGTTACTCCGAGCACCAACAACCAAACCATCGACAGCAATGCCAAGATGGAGAAGTTCGAGCAGCACGACAGCGTAGGTATAGGTATGTCTATTTCCGCCATGAGTGTAGTATTCTTTGGTTTGATTCTGCTTTATATTTCTTTCAAGATTGTAGGCAAGATTTCCGTCAACCTCAGCAAGCGCAACGCAATGCGCGCCAAGGGTATTACCGACAAGAAAGAAGCTAAAGAAAAACTATTGGGAGAAGCCCCCGGTGAAGTATTCGCCGCCATTTCCCTGGCTTTGCACGAAATGCAGAGCGATGTACACGATGTGGAAGACACAGTGCTCACCATTACCCGTGTAAAACGCAGCTATTCACCATGGAGCTCCAAGATTTATACACTGCGTGAAACTCCTCAGAGAAAGTAAAGTCACCTTTAATAAAGATAAAACGATGAAAGAATATAAATACAAAATCAACGGTAACGTATATAAGGTTACCATTGGAGATATTGAAGATAATATCGCCCACGTAGAAGTGAACGGTACTCCCTATAAGGTTGAAATGGAGAAAACTCCGAAAGCGGCTGTCAAACCGGTAGTGCGTCCTGTAAGTACGGCTCCGGCCGCTCCGGCCACTCCGGTCGTTAAGCCGGCCGCCGCATCAACCGGCAAGTCAGGCGTGAAGTCTCCGCTGCCCGGCGTTATCCTTGACATCAAGGTCAATGTGGGCGATACAGTGAAGAAAGGCCAGGTTATCATCATCCTGGAAGCCATGAAAATGGAGAACAACATCAATGCCGACAAAGACGGTAAGATTACCGCTATTAATGTTAGTAAAGGAGAATCCGTACTCGAAGGTACTGACCTTGTAATTATTGAATAATATGGGAGAATTTATCACATTTTTAGGAAACAACCTTGCCGACTTCTGGACGTACACGGGTTTTGCCAATGCAACGGTAGGCCACGTCGTTATGATCCTGGTAGGTTTGTTCTTCATATACTTGGCGGTAGCCAAGGAATTTGAGCCGATGCTTCTGATACCTATCGGTTTCGGTATGCTGATCGGTAATATCCCTTTCAACATGGAAGCCGGATTGAAAGTCGGCATCTATGAAGAAGGGTCTGTGCTCAACATTCTGTATCAAGGAGTGACTTCCGGATGGTATCCGCCGCTCATCTTCCTGGGTATCGGAGCCATGACGGACTTCTCCGCCCTGATTTCGAACCCGAAGCTGATGCTGGTCGGCGCAGCCGCGCAATTCGGTATCTTCGGCGCATACATGACAGCCTTAGCCATCGGATTCGACCCGATGCAAGCCGGAGCTATCGGCATCATCGGTGGTGCAGACGGCCCGACGGCTATCTTCCTCTCGTCCAAGCTGGCTCCCAACCTGATGGGTGCAATCGCGGTGTCCGCCTATTCCTACATGGCGTTGGTACCGGTAATACAGCCGCCTATCATGCGTCTGCTTACCAGCAAGAACGAGCGCCTTATCCGCATGAAACCGCCGCGCGTTGTTTCTCATACGGAAAAAGTGATGTTCCCGATTATCGGTCTGTTGCTCACTTGTTTCCTCGTTCCGTCCGGCCTGCCTTTGCTGGGTATGCTGTTCTTCGGTAACCTGTTGAAGGAAAGCGGTGTAACCCGTCGTCTGGCCAACACGGCCAGCGGTCCGCTGATTGACACAATCACCATCCTGCTGGGTCTGACCGTAGGTGCTTCCACGCAAGCATCCGAGTTCCTGACCACAGACTCATTATGGATTTTCGGTCTGGGCGCATTCTCATTCATCGTCGCAACCGCTTCCGGAGTAATCTTCGTGAAGATATTCAATCTCTTCCTGAAGAAAGGCAATAAGATTAATCCGCTGATTGGTAATGCAGGCGTATCTGCAGTACCCGACTCTGCGCGTATCTCTCAAATAGTAGGTTTGGAATACGACCCGACCAACTATCTGCTGATGCATGCCATGGGTCCGAATGTAGCGGGTGTTATCGGTTCGGCGGTAG
>ERZ779843.424-NODE-424-length-62949-cov-8.811779_pt1 | contig 62949 bp, 52 predicted proteins | sample MGYA00511560_ERZ779843 | MGnify/ENA primary metagenome ERZ779843 (study PRJEB29588, sample SAMEA2158062) | human gut metagenome | biome: human gut; feature: human-associated habitat; material: faeces | place: Denmark | collected 2008/2010 ... | reverse complement strand
CCGACCGAAGCGGAGCGGAGACCCCACGAGGTCCGGGGGACCTCGGCCTGGACCGACCGAAGCGGAGCGGAGACCCCACGAGGTCCGGGGGACCTCGGCCTGGACCGACCGAAGCGGAGACCATAAATTCAACTTTCGCTGGTTCAATCACGGGCTGAACGCCGCAAATTCCCTCCAATCCCCATAATCACAAACACCGTCGAAATATTCATCACCTGCTGGAAGCTGAACATATTGTTCACCGTATAGGCCAGCACACAGAACCCGCAGGCTCCCACCAGCATCGACTTTTTCCCGGCATGCAGGAAATTACGGATTACTGAGATCATCATTCCCGCATAACTGACCAGCCCCAGCACTCCTATATCCACCAGGATCGTCAGCCATTCATTATGTGCATTAGTGAGGCGGTTTCCATAGAAGAAATCATACACCATATTTTGCAGCTCCGGGCTGGCCTCATTCGACAGGAACGCATACATGCAATCCGGCCCTACGCCGAAAATCTTATGTAACAGATCTGCTTCCCAGAAGCATCTGGCTCCCGCCGACCAGGTGGCTCCCCTGTTGCTGCCCCAGGCCGCACTGAACATCAGCCAGTTGCTGCCCCCGTCACCTGCCGTCTCCGTCAGAAAGGACGTCAGTTTTCCGCCCAACAGCGTATTCGCCAGAATAAACGCTAATAATGCCACGCTCACAACCGGCAGTGCTACGCACAATATCCGATAGATGCCCCAAAAAAGTTTCCCACGGTAATGATTTCTGTTATTGCTGGTATGTACCAGCCACAGCACCACTACTGACACGATCGTCATAATCACACTCATTGCGGAAAACGTCAGGATATCCGTCACTTTTTCCATCGGCAGTTCCTGCGAAAGCACATTGCAGCTCCGCAGAATATATGTGATCAGACATGACACCGATAACAATGTCATTTCCTGCCAGAGGCATTCCATTTTTCCGCCATCTTTCACAGACATGCCAAACAATACAAACAGCATTACGGCTAAAGTTACAACACCACTGCTGCTGCCCTGGGTTACCAGAGAAGCAAAACCGATCGTCACATACCCCATCAGCAGCGCTCTCTTCCAAGTGATCTCCGATCCCATCCACCATAACAGATAAACTCCACCGAACAGCACCGTCACCAGATAACCGCAATACCAGTTAATATTTCCCACGGTAGAAATAAAGGAGGAATTGATGATCTCCTTATCTACAAGGCACAGCCCGAATTTATTCATATATCCGAGGAAAAAAACAATGGTCGACACCGGCAATGTCAGGATCACGATCCAGTCGTTTCTCTGCCACATCCGTGAGATCATAAAATATACAATGACCGCTCCCAGCTGGGTCCACATCCCCATCCGCCAGGATGCCGTCCCCCACAGTGCCTCCTCCCGATACCGGGTAAACAAATAGGACATTACCACGGCAATCCCGTATAGAGCAGCGAATTTATCCGTGGTGTTCAAAGCCTGCCAGATTCTTTTCGGAATAGTCCGAAATTCCGGAAGCTCCTGTTTCTGCTTTGCCACAATGAGGCGAAGGATCAGCCACAACACAAATACCGGAAGCAGACATTTCCCCGCATAAGTCATAGTCTTAATAAAAAAATTCTCCTTGTCTGTTCCGATCTGGGCATAGCCCCTGTTGTACAACGGCAGTACAGCCAATATCACAAACAGATACACGCTGATCACGATATCACACAGGAACCGGCTGAAATTGCATAGCGTTTCTGCCACCGATTCCACAGAATTTTTCCCTTTTGTTTTTTTTGCCATAGATCCGTCTCTCCTAAGCTTCCTTTGTCTAATACTTTTATGATAGCTTTCGACACTTCTTTCGTCAATCTTTTCTCATTCCTGTTGTTCCTGCTCCCTCTGGCGGTCAAACATCCGGGCGAGACTGTGATAAGTCTCATAAATGAGCACAAATCCCAGGGGTCCCTTAATGATCCCCCAGACACCGAACAGCCGGATTCCCGCATACAGTGACACCAGCACTGCTATGGGGGATACCCCTATTTTCCTGCCGATGAGACGAGGCTCCATGACCTCCCGCAGAAAAATGCAGACCACATACAATACACCACAGACCAGTGCCCGGCCCCAGTTGCCATCCAGGATCTGAAACATGCCCAGCGGAACCAGTACCACTCCCGTTCCGATAAAAGGCAGCGCATCTAAAATCCCCGCCAGGATCCCCCACAAAATACCATGTTTTATTCCGGCGATTCCCAATGTTGCCGCGGCTGTCATGGCAATCGTGGTCATAATGATCCCCTGGGCCTTTACAAAAGTGGCAATATAACGGACGATCCCGCAGATCACCTCCAGAAGTACATGACAGGCCTCCTGATCCAGCAGACGGTTCATAATACCGTCATAGTCTTTCGCCAGCAGCACCGAAGCGATCAAAAACGTCACCAGAAATCCTCCCAGCTCCGCGAACCACTGCACATACTGCATAGACTGGGAAAGCATTCCCGGCAGAATATTTTCTTCCAGTGAATCCAGCCCCTCCTGTAGCCTGCCACTGACCGTATTTTCCAGATACGCAGTGTCCACACCAATAATCTCTCCCACGCTGCGACACAGCCCCCGGACGGCTTCCAGCCACTCCTGCTCCCGCAGTTCCAGATTGCCGATCCATACCGGCAGGCTGCCTAGCATCCAGGACACCAGAATCCAGAGTAACCCCACCAGCAACACTGTTGCCACGATGAGAATCACTATGGCACTGAGGGGTCTGGGAAAATGCAGACGCTGATTCATCCGCTTCATCATTGGCCCAAAAATTGTGACAAACAGCATGGCCAACAGTACCGGTGCCGACAGAGGTGTCAGATATTGCAGAAAAAAATAGACTGCCCCCGTTACCAGAAGCAGTACTATCATCTTTTTTCCTATTATGTTTTTGCCAAATTCTCCCCAATCCATGCCGCACACTTCCTTTTTGGGATTAGTGTGTGCCGGACAGGCTTTTTTATCCTTCGAAAATATCCTCCGAAGGAATTTTTGTAAATTTTTCAAATGCAGGATTCTGCGGTTTCACCCGGAATGACATCTTTTTGCCGTTGCCGGGATGGGTAAAATCCAGAGAATATGCGCAAAGTGCCACGCCGCGATATGCCGGACTCCCTGCCGTTCCGGCGACTGTAGTGTTCCCGTATTTGGTATCTCCCAACAACGGCCATCCCGCATGGGCAAACTGCACGCGGATCTGGTGGAACCGTCCGGTCTCAATGCAGACATCTGCCAGTGCCAGCGGCATAGGCTGATTAATTTTCTCCAAAATGCTATAATGCAGTTTTGCTATCTTTGCGTCTGGAAAATTCTTCTCTCTGCCGGTGACTGCCACTGCCACGCTGCCCTCTTTCCGTAGATAATCCACAAGCTCCCCTTCTGCAACAGCAGGATATCCACAGAGTACTGCATAATACTGTTTATTCAATGTGCCCGCCGACAATTGTTTCGTCAGAACTGCTGCCGACTTTTTCTCTTTGGCGAATACCAGCACACCCTCCACCGGCTGATCCAGTCTGTGGACTATGCCCAGATATGGCTCTCCTTTTCCCGGTCCCAGCCTCCCTGTGTCGGGAAGCTTTGCAAGATGGGATTTCAACTCGCTGACCACATCCGGTTGTCCGATCCCGGCGGACTGTACCGCCAGTCCTGCCGGTTTGCGGATGACCATGATGATCTTGTCTTCGTATAATATTTCTGTTCTCATATAAACTGTCCTTATTGTCGTGATCCGTTATCCCTTCCGCAGCCCCTTGGGATAATGGTTCTTCATGATGCCTCCGGCCAGTTTTCCCCAGCCCAGGCTGATGCCGTCCACGCAGATCAGATACCAGCCCTTCTCGCCTTCCGCGGAAAAAGTCTGTCCCTTCAGATAAGCAGCCGCTTCCTCCACGGACAGATTCCATACATGCTTCACATCCTTCGGGCACAGCGCCAGTGCCAGCGCATGAGCCGGTTCGAAACGATTCTTTTTCAAGGTTCCCAGGTGCAGTCCCGGACGCAGCACTTTCAGCCCCTTGACCCCTGGCATTCTCTCCGGCATACGGTACAGATTATCACCGAACGCCAGAAATCCTTCTCCCGCCGTACACAATCCCGCTTCCCCCATCAGCTTCTCCGAAAAAGTCTCTTTTGCAAAAGCAAAATATTCCGCCCAGTCCTTCGCAAGGTTCTTTGCGGGGATTCCTTTTTCTGTTCCCGTTGCGCACACCGGCTGATACCCCTCCGGAAGCTTTCCCTTCTTCTGCAATACCGCGGCGTAATGACCTTCTCCCTTCAGCTTATGAGGCCACAGGCGCAAGGTACCTTCGATTCCCGGCGCGGGATTCTCCACGCAACCCGGAATGCCGTCACAGCCCTCCGGGATCCCCAGTGCTTTTTTATCAATGGGAACGATCTCGAATTCCTCATGCTTTGCCAGAAAACGGCTGATGCTGCCTTCGTTTTCCGCAGAAGCAAAGGTGCAGGTAGAATATACCAGTCTGCCGCCGGGTACCAGCATCCGGGCGGCACATTCCAGAATGCCGTCCTGTCTGTCCGCACAGAGCTGTACATTCTCCGGGCTCCATTCCTCACAGGCCACTTCATTCTTCCGGAACATTCCCTCTCCGGAGCAGGGTGCATCCACCAGGATCCGGTCAAAATATTCCTCGAAAATATCCGCCAGGTGCTCCGGCGTCTCATTCAATACACAGGCGTTGCGGATGCCCATGCGCTCCACGTTCTCCGAGAGTATTTTCGCCCTCGCCGGGTGGATCTCATTCGTGACAAGCAGTCCTTCTCCCTCCATCGCTGATGCGATCTGGGTACTTTTCCCTCCGGGAGCAGCACATAGATCGAGGATCCGCTCTCCGGGCTGTGGTGACAGTAGTGTCACAGGTGCCATGGCACTGGGTTCCTGAATATAATAAAGTCCCGCTTCATGCCAGGGATGTTTTCCCGGCTGGTCCTCTTTTGTGTAGTAATAGCCGTTGTCCGCCCAGGGAACCGGATGCAAACGAAAGGTCTGCTGTATTTTTTCTTCTATGACAGTACTGTCATCTGTCCGTCCGGACTCCGTCCGCAGTTTTAGGGGATTCAGACGCAGTGCCTGATATTTTTCATGGTCAAAACTTACCAGGAACTCCTCGTATTCCGATCCCAAAAGTCCCTGCATTCTCTCTAAAAACACCTGTGGAAGCATGGATTTCCTCCATTTCTATAATCTGTTCCCATTAACTGTATCACAGCTCCTATTCGGGGGCAATCATTTCTTGCCAAGCTACACAGACACAATTATAATATTTGTTGTAAGTGCTTGTTTTTAGTTTTAAAAGGTAACCCATTGTTTGTATTTTCATTCGTTTATTCTCAAACAAATAGGAAAAGAGGTTCCTATGTCTATCTTCAGAAAAACACTGAGCTGTGCCGTTCTGGCGGCTCTGAGCACCTGTGCTCTCGCCGGCTGTGGCAAACAGGATGCAGCCAATGAAACCGCAGCGACCTCCTCTGAGGCACCTTCCGCTGCCATCACCGAGACCATCTCCGAAAGCACAACCGCTCCCGAACAGACATCCGTCCCCGAAACAGTCGAAGCCCAGCCTGCGGAAACTGAACCCCCATCTTCCGAAGCACTCTCCGTGGATGCCTCCACGCCCTACGGGCAGCATGGCGCTCTCCATGTAGAAAACGGTAAGCTGACAGATGAAAACGGCAACATCGTTCAGCTTTACGGCATGTCTACCCACGGAATTGCCTGGTTCCCCCAGTATATCAATTATGATTCCCTCCGTACCTTGCGGGACGACTGGAATACTAACTGTATCCGCCTCGCCATGTATACGGCGGAATACGGCGGCTATTGTGCCGGTGGAGACAAAGAACAGCTGAAACAGCTGGTAAAAGATGGCGTATCCTACGCTACGGAGCTGGGAATGTATGTGATCGTGGACTGGCATATTTTAAGTGACTGTGATCCGAACCAGAACAAAGATGAGGCGATCGCCTTTTTCCGGGAAATGGCGGAAGTTTTTGCCGACAACGACAATGTGCTCTATGAGATCTGCAATGAACCCAACGGCGGTACTTCCTGGGACAGCATCAAGTCTTACGCAGAAGAAGTCATCCCGGTGATCCGGGCGCAGAAGCCGGATGCCGTAATTCTCGTGGGAACACCAACCTGGAGTCAGGAGATCGACAAGGCTGCCGCTTCTCCGCTGGATGACAGCAATGTAATGTATACGCTGCATTTCTACGCAGGCACCCATAAAGACGACCTGCGGAACCGCTTAGAGACCTGTGTTCAGAACGGGCTTCCGGTATTTGTCAGCGAATTTGGCATGTGCGATGCCTCCGGCAATGGTGCTAATGATTTTGTTTCCACTACCAAATGGCTGGATCTGCTGAACAAGTACCAGATCAGCTTCTGTTGCTGGAATCTCGCCAACAAAGACGAAAGCAGCAGCGTCTTCAAGGCTTGCAGCACGGCACTTTCCGACTGGACCGACGATGATTTCAATGAATCCGGACGCTGGATCCGTGACTACTTCCGCGGAATGCCACAGAAATAGCCACATATCATTTCTTTACAATAATTCTTCGTCATAAACCGCTCTGCCGCCACCAATGAATTTCGGTCTGGTGCGGGCGCATACCACATGGGCGTCTCCGATCTGTCCGGACCGGAGGCGCACCGGTACTGCCACATCTCTCAGATGCATTCCGATCAGCGTATCCCCGATATCCATTCCTGCTGCCGCCTGAATATGTTCCACAGCCACCGGATGCTCGAAGGCTTTATACGCCGCCGTCGCAAAAGATCCGCCTGCCTTAGGCTGAGGTACCACATTTACCATGGGATAACCATATTTTACCGCAGCCTCTTTTTCCAGAATCAGTGCACGGTTCAGATGCTCACAACACTGCGCAGCCAGATATACCCCGGCTTCCTGCGTGGCCTGGTAAATACCGCCGAAGACCATCTCCGCCAGCTCCGGGCTGGAATAGGTACCGATAGTAGCACCTCCCACCTCACTGGTAGAACAGCCTACCACAAACAACTCTCCCTGCTCCAGCCTCGCCTTTTCCAAGATCTCCTTGGCCGCCAGATAAGCCTCTTCTGCAATGATTGTCATATCTTCTGTCATGACGAATACCTCCCAGATTATTTTTTAGTTATTGCCATCTTTTCTGCCTTTCCCGGCAGACAGACTGCTTTCTATAGTTACAGCAGACAGTTTTCCAATACCAATATCATTAAAAAAACGATATTTGCTATGGTAAACCATCCAAAATACTTCTTTTTCTCTCCCGGAATCTGTCTGGCCACCTGTTTATAGGAGATCAGACTGGCCATGGATGCGATCAGCGTCCCCAGCCCTCCCAGATTCGTACCGATGATCAATGCCGTTATATTTTCCGTAAATCCGGATAACAGCAGGGCCGCCGGAACATTACTGATCACCTGACTGGCAATCACGGCTGTCATCACTTCTCTACCTCCGATGATCTTCTGCAGGAAATCACAGAAAGCAGGCATTCTTCCCATATTTCCTATAAAAATAAAGAAACCCACAAACGTCAGCAAAAGCGAATAATCCACTTTTATAAGAGTACCACGATCTAAAAGGAGAACCGCCAATGCCACAGTTCCCAATGTCACCGGATAAGGAATCATATGAGCCACAGTCAGCAGACACAACACAAATAACAGCAAATATGCCGGAAGTAAATATTTCTTTTGTTCCAGCTTCTCATCTTCTGTCAGCAAAACTTCTGCTCCCCGGACTTCGATTCCGCTTCGTTTTGCCACAATTACCACGCAGATCATCAGTAAAAGCAGTGACACCAGAGAATAAGGCAGCATCAAAAGTATAAATGTTCCAACGGACATCTGTGTTTTCCCATATAAATACAGATTCTGCGGATTTCCGATCGGCGTCAGCATACTTCCCAGATTGGCAGCTATCGTCTGCAGAACGATCACAGGTACTGCCAGTTTTTTCACAGCTTCTTCGCCTGTCAGCCGCAGCACAATGAAGGTAAACGGTACAAACGTGATCAATGACACATCATTGGTGATGATCATACTGAAAATGAAACACAAAAGTACCAATACCTCTGCCAACTGTATGGTATTCTGTGTATGCCGCAACAGCGTTTTTGCAATATTACGGAAAACACCCAGTTTCTGCAAGCCTGCCATCACCGTCATCAGGCAGAAAAGGATTGAAAGTGTGCGGAAATCAATATATCCTGCATATTCTCTGTCCGGCGGAATCATCACCGCGGACACTATTGCCAGCAGGATCGCTACGGTCAGAACCGTCTCTCTTTTTAGGAATTCACTCAGTTTTCTCTTTACTTCCATACTCATTTGTTCCTTTGCCCCACAACCTCACAAAATAATTTCAGGGGAATATAGTAAAATTAAGAATATTTTCTACGGAGCATGTTATGTCTATTCTGCCCCCTCTGCTCTTCGGCATCTCAGCCAGTCTGGATGCCCTTCTGGTAGGTATGGCTCTGGGCCTCCAGAAAGTCCCTCTGCCTGCCAGACATAATCTGCTGATCAGCACAGTCACCCTGATCGGGACTGTGATCTCTATAGGTCTTGGCAACCTGTTGTTACCCTTGTTTCCCATCGGCATCGGTACCCGGATCGGAAGCAGTGTACTGATCCTTTTCGGTCTTTACTACGTGGGAAAATGGCTGCTTTCCAGATGGCACTGCAATTTTTCCCCGGATAATAATCTGTGCCAGAAAAAGAAAAAATTTGCCGGGCACCGGGAATTATCCCTGTCGCAGATACTGGTGCTGGGCTGTGCCCTTTCCATGAACAATATCGGCATCGGTTTCTCCGCCAGTATTACGGGACTTCCTTTCCTTCCGGCATCGGTGTCCACCTTTTTCTGCTCCTTCGGATTTCTGGCTTTCGGAAGCCGTCTGGGCAGGTCTGCTTTCCTGCAGCAGATCGGGGAATATACGGATCCCGTCTCAGGTTTATTGTTGATCCTGCTGGGGTTGTGTCAATTATACCACTGATCCGTATAGTTCCGAAAAACCTGGGGAATCTATCTGAATAATAATACCATATACCTGTTTGGCAGTCTATGCAAGTAATCAGAAAGGATTTCCCACTATGGTACAACGCTCCTTATCCACAAATCTATCCAAAAATACAGCTCTTTTCCACGCTCTGCTGCCACTGGATGACAGTTTTGACCTGATCACCCGTGACCTGAAGCTGGGAAATACGCCGGCTTACTGGATCGGTGTCAATGGTTTTTGTAAGACGGAGATCCTTCAACAAATTTTTTCCGACTTGCAGGACCCCCTCTATACACTGGATTCCGAAATCCGGGATCTCCCTCGCTATGTGCAGAGCAAACTGGGGTATGCCCAGGTGTCACTGACTTCCTCTATAGATACGATTCTGCAAAATATTCTCAGTGGCCCCTCTGTCCTTCTGGTAGAAGGTTTTGCACAGGCCGTGATCATCGATGTCCGTACCTATCCTGTCCGCAGCATTTCCGAACCTGACACCGAACGGATCACCCGTGGTGCCCGGGACGGTTTTGTGGAGACGTTGTTGTTCAATACCAATCTGATCCGCCGGAGGGTGCGTTCTCCGAAACTGACATTCTCTATCTGTTCTCTGGGTGCAGAAAGCCGCACGGATGTAGCTATCGCCTATCTGGCGGATCAGGTCAATGAGGAATTATTAGATACCTTAAAGAAAAAGCTTTCCCAATTACAGATCACTTCCCTGACCATGGGCAGCAAAAGTCTGGAAGAACTCCTGATCAAAAAACGCTGGTGGAATCCTCTGCCCAGTATCCAGCTGACGGAACGGCCCGATGTGGCCTGCAGCTATCTGTGCGAAGGGCATATTCTGCTCATCGTGGACAACTCCCCTGCCGTTCTGCTGCTTCCCGGTACGATCTTCCAGTTTACCCAGAGTCCGGAGGACTATTACAACAATCCTCTGACCGGAACTTATTTCCGCATGATACGCTTCCTGTGCATTCCGGTCAGTCTCCTACTCCTTCCGGTATTTTTACTTCTCTCCGCCTACTATCCCGAGATTACTGCCTCGCTGCAGCTCACACCCGTCAGCGATCTGTCACCCTTCCGCCTTTTTTTCTATGTGCTGGCGGTGGAGTTCCTGCTGGATCTTTTCAAGTATTCAGCGGCACTCAGCTCCAGCCGCGTCTCCGGTGCTCTGTCCATTGTCGGCGGACTATTAATCGGTGACATTGCTGTCAGTCTTAACTGGGCCTCCACGGAAGTCCTCTTCTATGCTGCTGTCACCATGCTGGCGAATCTGTCCCTCTCCAGTATCGAATTTGCTGATGCTCTGCGGATCTACCGTATTCTTTTGGTCGTCACAACAGGGCTCTGGGGATTGCCGGGATTCCTTATCGGTCTGACACTGGTGACAGTCTCTATTTTGACTACCCCGACCTTCGCGGGCTTCAGCTACTTCTGGCCCCTCTTTCCTTTTAACGGCCCGGCTCTCAGAAGCCTCCTGTTCCGCCGCCCCACCTACAAAGCCCAGCCCAGTAAAGTCTGGTCCCGCGGTCATGTGCATCACACATAATAAACGTTATAGCGTTATTCCCCCTTCTGTGGTACAATACCATTAACCCATGAAAAAAATAACAGATGGGAGTATTTATGAAAAAAACAACTATTTTAACCTTGATAACCGTATATATTTTATCTTTTGCTTCCTGTGGCAAGCAGGAAACCACATCCGGCAATGAATCCATCACTGCTACTGTTGAATCCGCACAGGCAGAAACCACAGTGCCGGAGGAAACAGAAACAGAAGAATCAAAAACGGAGTCACTCCCCTGGATTCCACTCTCAAGTTTAGAAACACATCCGGAGTTAAGAGCAGCCTTTGAGGAATATGTAGAAGTAACAGGAACCACAGGCAACAAAGAGGGTAACTTATACACGAATCCATTAACAACACGGCCAGACCAGAATATCACGTTACTTTTAGCAATAAAAAATCAATATTTTCGAGGCTATATGATGGTAGTGTCATCTGTTTTAGAGCTTGGTGAAATGGCAATAGAATATTATGCAGATATAGATGCAGATTATGCGAATGCTCCCTATGCAACTATCAATGCCTACTTTGAATTGCTTCCAGACCAAGAGGAAGGACTGTTTGATGGAGATGTCCCCCTTTCAAGAGCACAGGCAATGACGTTAATAATGAGAGCAACGACTCAGGTAAATAAAGCACAGGCACCAGAAACAGACAGTGACTTCACAGCAAAAGTAGGAGAAACACAATATACCAATTTTGCCGCACCAATGGATGAATATGCCTATGTGAATACTTCGACCGGTTTAAATGAAGAGACTTTTACGTCAGCAATGTCAAGAGGAGAGTACATTTATCTGTTAGCAAACTATTATAGCCAAGACTACCAGGCATATATGGATAACAATGGTTTTAAGAATAACATCTATCTTGAAGATGTAGCAATATCAACAGTATCCGATGCCGGAGACATCAGCTTTACAGAAGCAATCTCTGATCCGGGTAAGGGAGTTCCATCTGATATGTATAAAGCATTTGAAATAGCTACTAATATGGAGTTAATTTCAGAATCAGACTTAGAAGATTGGGATGCAGCAATTACAAAAGGTGAAGCGGTCAGATTATTTACGACAATGTCATTCATGTATTATCATGTAGCAGGTGATGGTAGTTTAATGGATGAAATTGCCGAGAACATCATTTATCCTGATGTAAATCCGGAGGATGTAGATCCCAAGGCAACCGACATAGATGGAGACATCGCCTTTGCCCTTGGGAAACAAGAATTTAATGAAGTGACAGAAGAATATGGTGGTTATGAACCGTGGACGGGATATGCACAATCTCAAGGAGCAGATGGAACTATAGGTTGGTGCTGGGTTTATGACACTGGCAAAGGAGCAGGTTCCGAAGAAAGCTATGCCGTTTACATGAAAGAAGGCTCCCCACGATATGGAGAAGTCTTCCACGTAGGAGATTACTTACCTGATGGTTCCCTATTCACAGGAGCCAACCATCAGGAATATCGTATCGCTGAAAACAGAATATTATTAAGAAAGTATGAAAATGGTGAATTGGGTGGAACAATAGTAACAGAAGATGAAAATGGCATGTTACATATCATAGTAGAATAGAAAATAGAATGGGAAAGTCACCGGTGGCTTTCCCATTCATCATTTTAGAAAAATACAAACCCCGATATATTATGTCACCCACTGTACGATCAGACACAGGTATTGCGAAACACAGAATTTATTAGAAAGAAGTGCGGACCGGAGCGGAGACATCGAACTTTCGAGCCCTGGCAGGGCTCGAAAATAAAAGAACGATACCATTCGGTATCGTTCTTTTTTTCATGAGAGCGCGAGACGGGGATCGAACCCGCGACCCCCTCCTTGGCAAGGAGGTGCTCCACCGCTGAGCCACTCGCGCATAATGTACAGGTCAAAACCTGTATCTTGAAGGTATGAAATTAATTGTGCTGACATTCATCCGCAATCTGATGAATGTCTGCTGTGTGTCTCACAGCAAAGACTATATTACATGATGAATGCCAAACTGTCAAGAAAATTTTTGAAATTTTACGAAAAATTCCACCACATCCTATTTATCCGTAGTAAGATGGCTGTATTCTCCCTTTCGATTATAGGAATCTGTCAGGTAGCTTTCATCCGTAAGAATGCATTCGATCTCCTGATCGTCCTCTTTGTACTGGCTTCTCTTCCGCAGATCCTCTTTAGTATGCTGTTGCTTTGTCTGCAGGAAATCTCCGCTATGGGATCCCAGGAATCGTCCCGGCAGTCGGTCCATCAGTTTTCTGGCTACCTTCTGTACCTGATAACGCACTTTCTGCAACGGTGTTGTCGGCACAGCCTCTCGTGTCTCTATCGGCTGGAAATAGGTATGCGTCGCCGCCGTCTCCACCGCCGCCCTGTTCAACGTAGTCTTCACGCCCACAGAATTTCCCGTAACAAGCGTCTCCTGACCCGCGATATGATTACCGCTGCCATCCTTCTGCGAACTTATCGCATCATTGGATTCTTTGCTGTCTCCCCAGATCTTCTGTAAGAGCTGTTTTCCACTATTCCCAATATTCTGTACCCAGGACAACAGGTTTCCCTTAGAATTCTCCTGCAAGGCTTCTGTAGCCGTCTGCGCGGCTCCGGACTTAGCCCCCATACTGCCCGTATCCGTATTTGCCCCATGTTCATGAAGACATGATGTTACCTGATGAGAATATGTGTCATGTCCGCTTCCGACCCCACCGACCTGCATAAGCGCCTCCGTTCCTGTTTTCCGGTTGATCTGTTCTACTATGTATATCGGAAGTATTCCTCCTTTTAAACAGTCGCTTTTTTCCCGCCGGTACTTATTTTCTTAAAATACACCACCAGCACTGTCACATTAAGGATCGTAAATATTGAAAACAGCGTTATTCCAAAGATTTCTCCCTGCCTCGCCATTTTCAGGGAAGAATACCACTCCGGATCCCCCATGGCTGTGTCTCCCACCTGAGCATTTACAGAGTTTGCATTGCGATAGATCATAATCACATCACCGATCTCATATCCATCACCCACAATTTTGTAATATTCTTCGCCATCCGTTCCTGTCATATAGGAACTTTCTCCACTGTCCCCTGTCTGTATCGTATAACTGTCAATGATCGTGACCTCTTTTTCCTCTATCACTTCGTTTGCTTTCGCATACAGGTTCTGCCACAAGCCAAATAAATTAACTACCAGTAATTGAAATAACACAATGACTGCCACTATTCTCTTCACAATGTCCCCCCCTTTTTTATTATAACAATCGTAACATAATTTACGCTAGAAAAAAATAGAGAATATATGCGAAGACTATTGCTCATTATTGAATTGCGCAAATACAACCTTACAGGTAACTGTACCGGCTCGTTATGAATTACCTTATATTGTAAATGGAATTGATATCCGTTCCGGAGATACGGACGGTGATGAAATAAATGACGTTCACCAAAATACCTGGTATGCGGGTCAGACATGGACGGCCAGTAATGGCGTAACAATTCGTATTGCCGATGGTTTTAAAATTGTTCCGGGGCAGGGAAATATTTATTCCATTTTCTATGATAGAACAGAAAATTGTGAACCGGGAAGTGACTGGGATAAAGCATGTAATGAATATATGGGCGTGTCTAGTACAAACGAAGTAAGTGCTTCTGATTTACCTGCTGTAGCAACTGTGTCATCGAAGCAAACAACATTTGATGATTCTAATTCATCCTTTGTAGCATATAAACAAGCATTTGACCCATTATGGGCATATCAAAATACGGGGAGTGCCAGTGCATTATCATGTCTACAACCTTACGACAGAAATCAGGACGGTGTCGTTGATGGTATTGGTTTATTAGATACATCCGGAGTTGCTGCCTATATGTGGACAATGGACTATGATGCTGCAAATGGTTATTGGAAATTAACATTGAAGGGTAATTCTACAGAACTTATATGGAACTCAATTCTTAATAGCCTTAGAATGATTACTCCTGATGCAGATGCTGTATATAATGAAATCTATTATTCATATTATAATGGTGATGATTCCTTAGTAGTAAATTATAATAACTGGGTTGATGTAGGAAGTACTCAAGTAAAAGCAACTGATAACGGACACATTTTAATCAAATAGATATAAAATATAAATTGAGACTCCCTAAAAACTTAGACTTTTACGAGACGACTTCGGTCGTCTCGTTCTTCTTTTCCCCTATGAGAGTATGCGTTCATCTGGTAATCCCCTCTCTAAACCATCCATTACATTCCCGAAAAAACTTTGGTATCATCTGGTATCCAACCCGATAATACAAAAACAGCGAGAAGCCATAATAAATCAAGGCTTCCCGCTAAAAAAAGAGAGCGGGTGATGGGAATCGAACCCACGTATCCAGCTTGGAAGGCTGGTGTTCTACCATTGAACTACACCCGCATGTTTATATATGAAGCAGGGCGGCCATTTTAAGAAATGGTGTCCTGCGAAAATGCCCAGAACCGGAATCGAACCAGTGACACGAGGATTTTCAGTCCTCTGCTCTACCAACTGAGCTATCTGGGCCCGCGACTTAATCCTACTTGCAATCTTGTTTCATGACTGCTCTGCGTCACAACAATCGTAGTCTACACAAATTTCGTCCAAATGTCAAGTACCTTATCAAAAAAATTTTAAATTTTTGCAATTATTCCTCTATCTCCTACAAATGATACGGTTAAAACTCCTCTTTTTCCCCGTACCATTGCAGTAAAAGCTCCACCACCCGGTTGTAGCTGATCATGCCATCCGAAACACCATTCAATTTCAGTGAAGCATTGGTCAGGGTATCTGAAACACTGTCCACCGTCTCCGTATTCACCACAGCTTTTCCGTTGATTCTCTCCCATTGCTCTTCTGTGACAAAGATATTGTCCTCCTGCACCTGCTGTAATACCTGTAACGGATGTACCGCCTCTCTGGCCGCCGCATAGCTGTCCGGATCCGCCAGTCTAGTCTTATACAGATCGTTTGCCACATAATTCAGCACACTTAAGTAACCCGCATATTGAAAAGTACTGTCATCCGACTCTACGCAGGCCAGAAATGCAATAAAATTCGCCTCATCCTCATAGATATACCCCCGGATGTGAGCCAGCTCATGACACATGGTTGCCGGTTTTTCCATGATGTACATGACATCATTGTAATTTGCCTCCATGGAAAACGGGAAATAATAGCCACACATATACATCTGACACATGAAATCCGAGAAAAACATAGCCTTCGGCCGGGGATAATAACCATCCAGCTGGTCATACCTTTTCCCCAGGCTCTGCATCACATCGATGGCTTTATCCTCCATATCCACCGCATTACCCCGGCTGTCCACACCACCCGAGTACACCACGGCACCACTGTCATCCCGTTCCATGACCTCACTGAGCTCATTACAGTGCCGGACGATATCATTGTAGATCCGAAGCAGTTCCTCCGTTCGTTCCTGTGTTGTCTGCTCCTGCGCTTCCTCTTCACCGAAATATTTCTCCGAAAATGTAGACCCATGATAGATCATGGTACAATTCAGCGTCATAATGGCAAATACGGCAAGCAACGTCCATGCAAAAAAACCAAAATATCCCTTCACTCCCCGGCAGTACTTTTCCGAATGTCTGCACGCCGGAATCAGCAAACTGCATCCCAGCACAACCGCAGCAAGCACCACCAGAATCCCTGCCACGATCAACCATTCGCCCACGGAAAAAGGAAACAACCCTGTAATCCTTCCGTAGGTATTGACCCAGATTGGGAAAATATAATCAATATAAGCATCGCTGAGGCTTCTGCTGCTCCAGGCAACGACCTGAAGCAGTAAAAGAACTGCAACGATGCTTAAATAAATTCGAAAACTTTTCTTATGGGATTTCTTATTCTCCATAGTACTCCTTAAGTGGCTTCCTCTTTTCCCACCTTGATCCTGGTCTTCTTCCAGATGCCACAGCGGTACAAAACATACAGGATCAACGCAGAAATGCCATTACTGATCACCACGGAATACCAGACACTGCGCACGCCCATATGCAGGACGCTCTCGCAGAACCACAGTGTCAGGAAACGGAATACCCACAATCTGGTCACATCGATGGCCATGGTCACCTCCGTATGGCCGGTTCCCTGGAACAAACCGGAGGTCGTATTGTATACGCCATTGGTAAAGCACCAGAATGCCATAACACTTAAAAAGTCCGCTGCCATGCCCACGACTTCCGCATCCTTAGAGAAGATCCTGACAATAGCCGTGGAGATCATATCTCTTGATAAAATCATACCACCTATGAACAAAAATACAACCGATATCCACATGGAAAAACGATACCCCTTCTCTGCACGGTCCGGCTGCTTCGCTCCCATGTTCTGCCCCACGATGGTGGCCGTTGCCGAGCCGATGGCATTGGAGGGCAGCGTGATCAGTCCATTCACTTTGTTGCCAATACCGTAAGCCGCCATGGCTTCCGTCCCGTAGACAAACACGTTTTTACTCATCAGCAGAAATCCCAGCTGCATGGTACTTCCGCCGATAGCGGTAGGCAGACCGATCTTAAGGATCATTCCCAGTTTTTCCCTCTGTAATCGCATGTACGCACGGTTCAGGCAGATATCATTTTCCTGTCTGCACAGAAGTCCGAAAGCCACCATGGCCGGAATCGCTTTCGCCAATAGCGTAGCCAGTGCTGCACCGGCAGTTCCCAGATCCAGGATGATCATGAAAAACGGATCCAGGAACAGATTCAGCGTAATACCTCCCAGATTAAGGAACATGGGGCGCACCGTATCTCCCTGTGCCTGATGTACTGCGGAAAAAATGTTGACCATATATAAAAAGGGCATATCCCAGATGACCACCCGCAGATAAACTCTTGCATAATATGCAGTTCCTCCGTCAGCTCCCAGCCAGTTGATGATAGCGGGTGTTCCCAGAAAACACAGTGTGGCACAGACCACGGCAAATCCCATGGCACAGGCAAATATCTGATTTGCCATGGATCTGGCATCCTCTTTTTCCCCGGCACCGATATACTGCGCAATGAGGACTGCACCGGCCACAGTGATGCCGCTGCCGAAATTCGTAATAATATTCTGCATCGGTGTCACAAGATTGATTGCCGCCAGCTGCTCTGTTCCAATTTTTCCCAGCCAGTAAGTATCCGTCAGGTTATACATCGTCTGCAGGAAGCTGTTAATCACTACGGGAATTGCCAGAGACAGGATCGCTCTGATCAGATTTCCGTGCAATATCAGATCCGGATTATATTTTTTAGCCGTTTTCATCGCCATCACTCCTAAGTTGTTCTTATCTATGTCTTTCCAAATCTAAGTCGTATTATACGTCAATTTTTCAGTGGTTTCCACGGAGATTTTAGGGTTATATGTATTAAAACACTTTTTTATTATCTTTTTTATTTACATCATGGAAAGGCGCATCGCCAGACGGCAATGCAGATTCTTGTGCAGGCACAAATCAGTACTTGGCTCATCGTATACGCAAAAAAACCCTCCCACAGCATCTGCCTGCGGAAGGGATCTTTTTCTTAATTCTGAAGTCATGGTCAGACTTATTTGATTACAAGGCTGCTCCAACCATCGCTGGGGATCAGAGAGATATAGGTCTTACCGGTATTGATCTGGATCTCCTCACCGGTCTTCGCATCATAGTAATGTGTGATAGCATTCTCGGAAGACTTGGTCCAGGTAACTTCGATAGCCTTACCCTGAGTAATGTAGTAACCGGAGCGTCCGGAGTCGATGGCATTGTAGATCAGGTAGCCTTCACCCAGTTCTGCAAAAGTGGTATCCTGCAGAATAACGTTCTCGAAAGTGAGCTGTGCATTGCTGTCAGCATCCTTGTGTGCAGAACCATACTCATAGTAATCATAGGTTCCGGTCTCTTCGTTGTACTTCAGAGTAGAACCGTTGTGCTTGAAAGGAAGCTCAATGGTAGTAGCGCTGATAGCATCACTTCTATCATCAAAGGTAACTTCTCCGTCTGCAAATTTGAAGTGAGGTCCCTGATAGTAATCATTGTAAGTAGTGGTATACTTGGAATTTGCAAAACGCTGCTTCAGACCGTCATAGGTCTTGCCCTTCTGGCTGTTGGTATAGGTATCATAAGTAATATACTCGGTAAACTCAGTTGCCTTACCATTGTTGAAACGGGCGAAACCACCACTGAAGTTAGCGGAATAATCTTTTGCTACCCAGTCATTGATGAAGTAAGGGCCACCATCATGGCAGAGAACTGCGTTCCACTCAGCTGCCAGCATGAAGTTGGTAGGACGTGCACTACGAATACTACCCAGCTGCTCGATCTTCTCCCAGTCCTTTACGACTACCATGAAACGTGTAATTCTGTCGTTCAGAGTACTGTTCATGATCTCATATACAACATCTGCATCTGCGGTGCCGAAATGAGGCAGTGCGGTTCTCTCGTTATCTACCATTACCGCGATAGGACGCTGATCCTTCAGATCCTCATCGATCCACTCGTTGGTAAGTTCGCTGCGATAGGAGTGCTCCGGTGCAACTTCATCCGCGGAAGACTCAGTTGTGGCAGGCTGCTCTACCTCCTTGGTATCGGTAGCAATAGGCTCTGCTTCTACGGTCTGGATCGGAGAAGAGATCGGCTCACTGTTTCCACAGCCGGTCAGAACGCCTACTGCAATTAAAATTGCTGCAAGTACTTTCTTTTTCATGAATGCTTCCTTTCATCTGTTTGTTCTATCCGGTCTCTCGACCGGCACTCTAAAATACATTGTATCCCTAAAGTCCTATGTTTGTCCACCGAAAATTCTTAAGATTTTCTTGAGATTTTATTTCGCAAAAAATGACATCTGGCAGTTGTATGCTGATGTCATTTTTGCTTTCTATAATTATTACTTATTATTCTTTTACAGCCCCGATATTTACTCCCTGTACAAAATATTTCTGGCAGAATGGATAAATGATCATAAACGGCAGAATTGCTACGATGACTGCTGCATTTTTTACTGTATTTTCCGTAGCTCCTTCTACCGCAGACGGCAGATCACTTCCCATGATCAATGCCCGCAGTTTCATCTGGAAGTTATATAAATTTGAATTCGTGATATACAGCTTATAGTTCGTGTAATCATTCCAGTATCCCACGGCATACATCAGTCCGATGGAAGCCAGTGCAGCCTTCGACAACGGCAATACGATTTTATACAAAATTTTAAAATGAGAGCAACCATCAATCTCTGCGGATTCCATCAGGCTGACCGGAATTCCCTCAAAGAAATTCTTCATCAGCACCAGATTATATACATTGATTGCCGGCAGCAGGATCACTCCCCACAAGTTGTTTGTCAGATGGAAGTCCTTCATTACCAGATAAGTCGGGATCATACCTCCGTTAAATATCATGGTAAACAACAGCACATTGGCAATAAATGCCCGCCCCGGCATCTTCCACTGAATCAGCACATACGCCCCAAGTACTGAGATCAGCAATCCCATGATCGTTCCCATAACCGTTGTGTAACAGGAAATCAGGAATGGTCTGAGCATCGTCGGATTGGTAAAAATTGATTTATACCCTGCGAACCCGAACTGCTCAGGAAACAACTTCATGCCATAAGCCGTCTTCAGATCAAAAGAGTCCACCAGTACTTTATATACCGGGATGATCATCACCAGCGAAAATACTGTAAATATTACGATCAATACGATATCAAAAATTTTCACTTTCTTTTTCATCATACAATACCTCTTCCTCTCGTCTTATGGCTTACCCTGTTACATACCAGTACCAGAATACAGCTTATAATAGAGGAAAACATACCGACCGCTGTCGTATACCCATAATCCGGAATTGCACCGGAGTTAAATGTCTGCGTATAGATATAAGTCTGCAATACATCCGATACCTTGATAACGGCATCATTCTGTAATACGAAAACTGACTCAAACAAATTCATAACTTTCGCCAGATTCAATACAAGTACCGTCACGATTGTATTATTCAACGCAGGCAGGGTAATATAGATCATCTTCTGGAAACGGTTTGCCCCATCCATCGACGCTGCTTCATACAATTCCGGACTGATTCCCGCCAGCGTTGCCATGAAAATAATCGTTCCCCAGCCTGTATCTTTCCAGACATTAATTATGTAATACGAAAATCTCCACCATTTCTGGTCTCCGAGGAAATATATATTATCCGTGATCAAGTGTAATTTCATCAGGACATCATTGACCAATCCCGCAGATGTCGGAGACAGGATCATGGAAAATATGGATGCTGCCACTACCCAGGACATAAAATGCGGAATGTATACAATTGTCTGAAATACCTTTTTCAACTTTAAAAAAATCAATTCATTCAATAATACCGAAATAATAACTGCCGCACCGGTATTCAAAATCAGCTTTGTAATACTCAGCACCAGCGTATTGCTGAACGCCTTCCAAAACCCCGGCATACTGAACATTTTTACAAAATGCTTCATTCCTACAAAGATCGGATCATTGATTCCTTTATATGTAAAAAAGGCATAACGGATACCAAACATAGGAAGATAATAAAATATCAATGCTGCCACCAATACCGGTGTCGCCATCAGATAGACTCCCCGATATGCACGGGCGTGCTTGAACGCGGTTCCCCCAGGTGTCCTCTTAGGCAAAGTTTTTCCTTTCTCTTTCACAACGTTTACCCTCCGTTCCGGCTACTCTATATCAGCTATTCAAAAATCCCATATATTCGTTGTACTTTGTCTCTTCTGTTTTATTCATATGTATGGTCAGTCCATCCTCTGAGAAATAGAGACGGATGCGGATGGATGCAACACTTTCTCCGATCAGCCAGCAGAAGATAAACAGCGTATTTTGATCCATCCAGGCTCCGGATGAAGCACATTTCTCCTTGTATATAGGGAACTCTCCCTCTTCCAGATGTCCGATTCCAAAGGGAAGCTGACATTCTCTTCCTTCTATTTCATACGAGAGTACTCCTTTTTGATCCGCATCGGAAAAAGTCACACCACACCATGTAAATCCATACTTATTTCGGAGCAGCGGATATTTTTTCCCGAAATCTGCACAAGGTTTTCCTTCAAATACCGTACGCAGCACAGGCAACGTTGTTTTCTCCACATCGTTTTCCGGGAAACAATCCTTCAGCAGCACTTCTCTCACTGCGGCAAGTATCATCTGCTCGGCTCCGCCCATACCCTGTGTATCTGCTGTCGTTACAACGACGAGATCCATTTCCGGAACTGCCAGCATTATCTGACCGCCCAGCCCCAGCATTGCAAAAGTCCCCTCCATCGGGATCCAGAACTGATATCCATACCAGCGATCATCGCCATCAAGCTGTGTTGCCGTTCTCGGTTCTGTCGCTCTCGCTGCATAGGATCCCTTTTCCTGCTTTAACAGCATACAGCCGGTACGCAGCAGATCCTCGGGAGTAGCCATCAGGCCACTCCCTCCCATAGAGGTTCCAAAGGGATCCTCTATGATATAAGACTCCTCGCTGAAGCCATTCTGGCGCAGCAACTTTTCTTTCAGGTAATCCAGCATCTTTTCACCGGTCAGTTTTTCTACCAGCGCACAGAGCACATGGGAGGATGAGGTATCATACATAAAGAGAGTTCCGGGTCTGTGGGTGGGTTCTGTCTGGAAAAAGCTCCTCACCCAGTTTTCCGTTGTGCTGGTCTTGTTATAAGTTGTCATATTGTAACATGTCTGCATTTTCAACATATTTTCTATCGTCATCTCTGCCAGCCAAGGATGCACTCTCCCGGGCAGATATTCCGGGAAATAATCACAGATAGGATCCTGCAGGGAAATTTTCCCTTCCTGCTCCAGCAATCCGATTGCCAGTGAAGTAAAACTTTTAGTCACAGAAAACATTCTCTGCAACTTATTACGGCAATAGGGTGCATAATATTTTTCAAACAATAGGTTCCCATGTTGTGCGATCAGCACACTGTGTAAAGGAATTTTTCTTTTTTCCACTTCTTTTACAAATTCCTGCATATTCTGTTCCGTCAGTTCTCTCATTTTAGCTGCCATACCATAACCTCCCATGCTGTCGCCTTTTTATTTATTATTCAGGGAATCTACGATTGCCTGAGACCATTCGGCTCCGCCTTCCTGTTCAAACCGCTTGTATCCCTCTTCCACAGAAACACCCTGTACCACGCAGTCCGCAATAATAGAGTTCTTCAGGCTGGTCAGATCGCCGTTATACTGGCTCATCATATCTGTTGTTACCGGCAAAGGTGCCGTCTTGTTATTGGCATTAAAGATTTCCATCGATTCCTCTGTATATTTCTTTACGGGAACCAGTCTCTCGGTCAACGGACAGATATTGGTATCTCCCATAATGATGGTCGTATACTGTACTCCGGGCTGGGAACGCATCTCCATCATATGGAACTCTCCATCCTGATACGTATTGCCACATACTGTTTCTGCCTGTCTGGACCAATGAACGCCTTCTACTCCATAGATCCACAATGTTTCCATGTCTCCATCATCAAAAATGCTTTCCAGAAAATATTTGAATACGCCTTCCGGATTCTTACAGGAAGAAGTAATCGCATACACCGGTGCACATCTCTGCCAGTATTTTCCAACCTCTGCGATAGGCGGCATAAATACCAGTTCGCTGTCCTGTCCATTCGCAGCCAGTCCATCCGCCTGCCCAGTAAGTAAATGCTCCGAACTCCCCTTCCATGAATTTGGTACGGCAGTTGCTGGTCGCATTCGTCAGAGATTCCTTATCGATATAACCCTTGTTGTAAGCATCCTGTAATCTCTTGATCGCTTCCTTCATGGAATCCTCGGTAAATCCATCTCTCCATACGCCATCCTCTCCCTGATAGAAAGAAGGATATGCATCCTGATAGAATTCCGGCAGATAATTGGTATAAGGAGCTTCATTTCCTACAAATCCGGCTGCGGATACACCAATGGTATTTCCATTGATACCGTCTCCATCCGGATCACCGTTGCTGAAAGCATCCAACATTTCCAGATACTCTTCATACGTCGTCGGAATGTCCAGTCCACAGTTATCCAGCCACTGTTTTCTGAGGAAAGTCATACATCCGCCACCTCCGCCAAGTGCCAGTCCGTACAGATGTCCATCCAACATATTGCCTTCTACGACACTCACATCCGTGTTGGGATTCTTCTTCAGCTCTGAATTGTTCCAGGCATCCGTCATATCCCAGAGAGCTCCCTCTCCCGCATATCCGGAATAATAGGAAGATCCAAGGATAACGACATCTGGCCAGTTCTCCGGTCCGCTGGCAAAGGTCTGTCCCAACACATCATAGTAGGCATTGTGATCCGGTTGGATGACTTCCAGTTCGATTCCTGTCAGTTCTTCCCATTTATTGACCCATTCTTCCTGACCGTCTGCCAATGTCGCCTGGAAAGTTCCGTCTACCATAATCGTAATCTTTTCCGGTTTCTCTACATCATCTGCAACATCTGCAACATCCCCGGCAGTATTTCCTGCCTGTGCATCGCTATCTGTCTTTCCTGTATCATTTCCCGTATTTTCCGCAGAGCTCCCACACCCTGTAAATATCATGGAACATACGGTAACCGCAACCAGTGCGACTGATAATAACTTTTTCTTTACCATAAATAACCTCCGTCCATATTCTGTTATCTTCTCTGTTGTTTCTTGTTTCTTATTTTGTTTTGTTTCTTTGCTGCTTGATTTGTTGATTATTGTCACTTCGGCGCCGGAAGTATCAATGTGCTTTCATTATATCTGTCATTTTGCACAATTTAAAGTCACATATTTCAAGATTTAGTGTATATATTTTTTGTTATTAGAGGCTCATTTTTTATGTCAATGATACACATTTTATTTTATTACATTCCATTTCATTGCCTTTTTCACCTATTATGATACTATAATAATATCTCTCAGGAGGGTTTTTGTTATGAATTCCAGAAAAAATAAATACTTCATAAAATTGATAACATCCTACAGTCTGCTCTTGGTCATTGTGCTCATTCTGGGAATTGTTTTCCATTTTATTCTTTCGCATAATGCAAAGCAGGAACTATTGAATGAAAATATGCTTTCTCTTAAAAATGTATCCGAGCAATACAGCAACTGCTATGCGAATATTTATCTGATTTCCAAGCGAATGGCAAATAATTCCAGCCTTTCCCGCCTGGCGGAAGCCGATCAGGGGGAACGAGCGTTTTATTATAATGCCTATATTACCAAACAGGCTCTGGTAGATATGTATTCTGACTATTCACTCCAGCCAATTCAGACCTATTATATCCATCTGCGTCATACAGACTACATAATCAGCTATAATGATTTTGAGAATCTCTATTCCTTTTATAAAAACAATCAAATGCTGGATCCCTCAAAATATGAGGAATGGAAGGAGACTCTGGAATCCTCAGACAATTATAACCATTTTCTTTCTCTTGACCATTTTGCGACCGAATATACACCACACAGAAAAAACTATTGTTATGCTGTCTCTCTGCAGAATTATACCTTCAAAAATATCAATGCTGACATCATTTTTGAGCTGAATGCTGATTATATGCAGCAAATGGTGGATTCTGTCGATCTGATGAAGAATGGCTGTCTCATCATCCAGGATAGCAGCAGTGACACTATGCTTACTTTCAGTAACAATGAAGCGCTGTTAAAAAAAATAGATGTTTCTCTGCTTTCCTCGTTGGATTATTCCGAACGGGGATATTCCAGCACAGTATTTCAGGGTGCTCCCGTCACAGTACTCTATACCTCCGCACAGACACCGAATCTGAACTATTATCTGATTGTTCCCACGTCCTACCTGAAAGCACCGAGAAACGGACTGCAGTTACTGTCTCTATTCGTTATCTTTCTCGGTGTCGTAGGAAGCTTTTTGATTATTGTTCTGTTGTCCAAGGCCAATTATAAACCCTATGAAGCAATGGAATATCGCCTGCGGGAAGTGAATTTCAACCACGAAGAGCTCATGCGGTTAAATGAGTCCCAAAAGATCACCCTCCGCAATTATTATTTTGATCAATTGATTCATGGTACGATTCTGAGTGAGGAAGAAGCTGCGTATGCCCAAAATTATCTTTCCATTTCCGCTAATGCCAATTCCTTTGCTATCTTATACTGTAATGTCTACCTGGATACTTTGGAGCTAAATAATGACCCTCAGGGAATGATCAACATCCTCTCCCCTGATTATGCGGATGTTATTTCCGATATTCTTTCCAGTTATTTTATACATTCCTATATCATGCAGGGTTCCCGAAATAGTGTTTATACTATTTTATTATATGACAGGGAAGAACTGGACAAGGTCGAAGATTTATTTTCACATGTTCATACTACACTATTGCAAGAATACAATATCTGGATTTATGGTGGATTAGGCTGTACAACCGACACCATCTCCTCCGTCTGGAAATCGTATCGCCAATCCAAAGAGGCTGTAAAACGTATCTCCAGCCCAGTGTACCTGTGTCTGTATCGTGAGATTTTGGAATTTCAGGATTCCTTCTTTTATCCTAATGAGGTTGCGGATCAGCTATATAATTTTGTAAAATCCGGTAACTTCAAACAGACAAAAACAATTTTTAATTTTATAAAGGACGAAAATTTTAAGAAACGAAAACTTAATTCCAGACAAGTGAAATGGCTTTTAGAAAATATAGAAATTACGTTATTGAAAGTAATCAGGGATAACGACATTTCCTATGATGACTCAAGCTTAGCCGGTCTGTCCGAAGATTCTACCCTGAAAAATTACGAGCAGATTGCTCTGGAATTATGTGAAAAAAACAAGCAACCGGAAAACGACAACCAGCTGATTGTGCGCATTCAGGCTTATATTGATGAGAATTATGGGGATCCATCCTTATGTTTAAGCAGAATATCGGACCTGTTCCACATCTCCGAGAGTTACTTTTCCTTCCTTTTCAAAAAAACAGTAGGGGTAAACTTCTCTACGTATCTGGAACAGGTCCGCATGACGCAGGCAAAACATCTGCTGGAAACAACGAATATTAAAATAACAGATTTATACGTGGCGGTCGGTTACAACAATCTGACCAGCTTCCGCCGTGCATTTAAGAAAAAATACGGTGTAGCACCCAATGCCCTTCGAGAATAACTACTTATTCTTTTTCGGTTGCTTTCTCGCGCAGCACTTCCTCAAACTGTTCGATGGGTACCGGTTTGGAATAGTAATATCCCTGCTGCCAGGTAGATCCAAATTTCTCGATATAGTCGCTGACTTCCTTATCCTCAATACCCTCAATACAGGTTTCGGTGTTTGTCCTCCTGGCATAATCCACGATAGACTGCACCATGGCCTGATTCTGAGGTTTTTGCTTAATATCACGGATGAAACTCATATCTACCTTCAGTTCGTCAAAAGGCAGCTCCAGCGCCAGACTTAAGGAACTGTTGCCTGTTCCGAAGTCATCCAGTGCGATCTTGATCCCCTGGGAATGGAAAAATTCTACCTCTCCGCGCAGGAAATGAATATCCAGATCTCTGCATCGTTCTGTCAATTCGAGGCAAAGCTCCTCCGGCTTCGCACCGGTCTCTTTTAAAATATTCATGACAGCACTGCGGAACTCTCTGCGCTCCAGCTGTGCCGCCGCCACATTGACATTGACGAAAAAGCCTTCCGTCTCCTTGCGCAGCTTCTGTACATCCGTAAGTGCTGTCCGCAGGATCCAGTTCCCCAGATCAAAAATACAGGGGTCCTGTTCCAGCCATTCCATGAACACACCGGGGGACACCATTCCGTAAGGCTCCAGTTCCCAACGGAGCAGCGCTTCCATTCCCCGGATCTTGCCGGTCTTCGTATCGGCAATCGGCTGATAGAACATCCGAAAGCCTTCAAAGTTATGCGTAGCACACTGATGGATCACACCGATCAGTTCAAACTGGTTCTCGTCACTGCCACAGACCTCATCATTAAAAATCACCAGCTCTCCGTGATGCTCAAGCCGGGAATGGTTCAACGCGTAGGTCAGACGGCTGCGGACCGCATTTGTCTCCTTCATATAAGGTTCCATAAATATTGCGCCGGCAGATACCTTCAGAGGGATCTTTTTCCCCTCTACCTCTGTATTTTCAAACGCTTCTACGATCTCATCGTATATCTTCTGCAGTTCCTCTTTGGATACATTTTTAAAGCTGATTACAAATTTCGCACCGGAGAGCCGGTATACATATCCCTTTCCCTTTAACAGGCGGAGCAGCTCCTGTGCCGCACAGTTCAGAATCTTATCCGAAAAAGCAGCACCGTACATAACATTGATATGACTGAACTGATCCAGTCCGATCTTCAGCAGAGTCCCCTGTCCGCTTTCCTCCAGGAATTCCCTGATCTCCCGGTCCAGCGCAGGTTCCGTATGCAATCCGGTGGTCGCGTCCACCTCGTCGGAAATACCGTAGTTGTTATATCGTATTACGATCACAAAAGGCTTTCCATCCTTATCATTCAGCATTTTCGCCCTGGCGCTGATCCGGTTGTAGGTGCTTCCGTCACGCACCCGGTACTCCCAGGGCTCGTCCATATTTTTCCCGGCAACTCTCTCCTGGAATCCCCTCCGGAAATCCTCCAGATCATCCGGATGAATCGATCTTTTTGATTTTTCTTGTCCGCGGATGGTATAGTTCTCCTGCATACCAAAATATTCCATCGTCTTCTCGGACCACCATGTCACGCCGTTCCGCAGATTGGTTATGGATATGTAGGACTTTTTCGCCAGAGAAGTAATGGCTTTTACAATATCCGGAAACAGGATATCCATTTCCTCCCAGAATTTCTGTTCATCATATGTATTGATACTCATGTCTCCTCCCGACACTTTCTTCTGTATGCCCACAGTCTCTGAATGCACCCTTGCATCAAATAAATTATAGCATATCGAAATGATGTTTACGATAGTATAATGAATATAAATTTTTTACCTAAATTTTTTATTTAAATTCCACCGCCCGCTTATGCGGTGGAATTTACTCCCGCACAGTTGATATTTACTCTTTCATATAAGAGTGATAGGCTTATCTTTCCGTCTGACAGCAGTTGGAGGAATAATACTATGAGTAAATATATACCTGGTAATCAGAAACACTTAACTCTGGATGATCGTATTTACATCGAGAATGAGCTTTCCAAAGGTACTTCTTTTAAGGACATCGCACGCTTCCTCTGTAAGGATCCCACTACCATTTCCAAAGAGGTGAAAGCGCACCGCCTGTCCGACTGGTATCACAAAGGTACCTTTTATAATGCCAAAAACTTTTGTGTCCACCGCTACCATTGTAAAAAGACCAATGCCTGTGGGAAAATCCTTCTTTGCGGTATCAAGTGTACTTCCTGCCCTACCTGCAACCAGACCTGCCCTGACTTTGAAAAGGAACGTTGCAGCAGGCTCGATAAAGCTCCTTATGTCTGCAATGGCTGTGATAAACAGATTTCCCATTGCACCATTGCTCACAAATACACTTACAATGCCAGGTTTGCTGACCGCAAATATCGGGAATGCCTTAAGGAGTCCCGCTCCGGTATCAGCATGACCAGACAGGAACTTCACCAGAAAGACAGGATCATCAGTCCTCTGATCGGGCAGGGACAGTCTCCTTACCAGATCATTACGAACCATCCGGAACTGAAGCTGTCTGTGCGTAGCGTTTACACCTATCTCGACATGGGGATCCTGACCGCAAGAAACATTGATTTGAAGCGTAAAGTGAAATTCAAACCACGAAAGGTTCACAAAACACAGATCTCTGACCGCCGTGTTTTCCAGAACCGGACCTACGCCGATTTCCAACAGTTGGAACTGTCTTCCTTTGTGGAAATGGATACCGTGCATTCTGCCTCCGGTTCCTCCAAAACGCTGCTTACTTTCTTTTTTACAAGAGAAAAGCTGTTTCTTGCATTCCTGATGAACCGTAACACAGAGGGTGCTGTAAGACTCATCTTTGACCGATTGGAAAAGCGCTTTGGTACTTATGATTTTCAGACACTGTTTGAATACATTCTCACTGACAGGGGATCCGAGTTTGGAGATCCGGAATCCCTGGAAACCGGTTTTACAGGGATCCAGCGTACCAGTATCTATTACTGCGACCCTATGCGCAGTGGGCAGAAAGGCGGTCTAGAGCAGGCACATACCATGCTCCGGATGATCCTGCCCAAAAAGACAAACTTTGAGTTTCTGACCCAGTGGGATGTCAACCTGATCGTAAGCCATATCAATTCCACCCCGAGAGAAAGCCTTCAGGGCAGAACCCCTTACGATGTAGCACTGGAAACTCTGGGAGAAGAAACCTTAAAAGCATTTCAGCTCAGGCGCATTGCCCCTGACGAGGTCAATCTGACGCCCAAGCTGATACGCTTTACCCGATAATTCATTGAAAAAACCTGCTGTCAGACTGGAAGTAAACTTTTCACATTTTTTGAATGTGGCCGGTGGAATTTAGCCTGACACACTACCTTCCAGTGGCTTGTTTGCTATACAGAAAAACAGAGAATTTCGCCATGAATTACTATGATTATAACAGAAATCCAATATTTTTCCTCTAAAATTATTCGATTTCAAGCAATTTTTAAAGACACGGTGGAATTTACCTGTGCACTGGAATTTAAAATTTCAAGTCAGCTATAAATTTTTTATGAAATAAAATATCTTATGATTGACTTCGAAAACTATCTGTAATACTATGCAATATAGCAATTATTTCAAATTTGAAATATTCACTTTTGTAATTTCAGTAATTACACTTTGTATAATACTAAGTAAGGAGGCCTTCGGATGAATACTGATATCGAATTCGTACAAAAATTCAATCTGGCTTACAACGCCATGTGCAAACCTCTGTGCCAGCAGTTAAAGCTGCCACAGACAGCTTTTGATATTCTCATGTTCTTCGGCAATAATCCGGAATACCACACTGCCAGTGATGTCGTGGAGATCCGCCGGATCAAGGCGAATCTGGTGTCCGTCAATGTGGACAAGCTGGTGTGCGAGGGGTACCTGGAACGCAGAGAGGCTCCGGATGACCGTCGGAAGACTCTGCTGTTCTGCACGGAGAAAGCACAGGATGTCATCGAAAAAGGCCGCATGATACAGAGCATTTTCAAAGATACTCTGCTAGATGGCACCGATGAGACAAGCAAAGAGATCTTTTTCCACATGCTTCATGTCATGGAGAGAAATATGGACAATATCCTGAAAGGAGATAAATAAATGCAGATTTTAATCACGATTCTTGTCACTTTTTTCGCCGGCATGGGAGCCGGCCTGGGCACCGGATTTGCCGGAATGAGCGCTGCTGCCGTCATCAGTCCCATGCTGATCACTTTCCTCGGCATGGATCCGTATCTGGCCGTCGGCATTGCGCTGTCCTCGGACGTTCTGGCCAGTGCCGTATCCGCTTATACCTATGCGAAAAATAAAAATATTGATGTCAAAAACGGCCTGATCATGATGGGAAGTGTGCTGGTATTCACCGTCGTAGGCAGCTACGTATCCAGCCTGGTGCCTTCCGCTACCATGGGGAATTTCTCCGTGTTCATGACTTTCCTGTTAGGTATCAAATTCATCGTCCGGCCCGTAATGACCACCAAAGAAGCCATGCAGGGCGTCTCCGCGAAAAAAAGAGCCATTCAGTCTCTGGTATGCGGTATGCTGATCGGCTTTATCTGCGGTTTCGTCGGTGCCGGCGGCGGCATGATGATGCTGTTGATCCTGACTTCTGTTCTGGGCTATGAGCTGAAAACTGCTGTGGGAACCAGCGTCTTTATTATGGCTTTTACCGCTCTGACCGGTGCAGTTTCCCATTTTGCCATTGGGGGCATGCCCGACTGGACCGTATGGATCCTGTGCGTCATCTTTACCCTGATCTGGGCCCGGATTGCCGCACTGTTCGCCAACAAGGCCACACCCAAGACTCTGAACCGTGTCACCGGTGTGATTCTCGTGATCCTGGGTCTGGTAGTAATGGGCTTCAACCTGTTAACCTAAGTGATTTCCTATACCTTGTGTATTCTCCGGCGGAGCGATCGTTACATTGCTCCGCTGATTTTTTATAATCTCACGGATTTCAGACAGATCCTTTGCAAAATAGATTCCTTCCTGTCTCTCCGGGGAGGACAGCCCCATCTCTGTCATATGCCGCAGCAATGTCTGTAATCCGTCATAATAATCATTGAGATTATAGAGGATACAGGGCGCAGTCAAATGCTTCAGAGACACCTTGGACATCACCTCTGCGATCTCTTCCAGCGTGCCGGTTCCTCCCGGAAAGGCAATAAATACATCCCCCAGTTCGATCATCTTCATCTTCCGTTCTGTCATATCCTTCGTGACGATCAGCTCCGTGATCTCATCATACTGGTATTCCATATCAATGAAAAACTGTGGCTCCACGCCGATGACTTCTCCGCCTGCCTGCAGTACGCTCTCTGCCAGTTCTCCCATGAGTCCTGACTTGGAGCCTCCGTAGATCAGGCGGCTGCCGCTCTCTCCGATCCAGGTGCCGAGTTCCCGCACCGCCGTTTTCAATGACGGATCTTTTCCTTCATTTGCTCCCAGATATACTGTAATGTTCATGCCTGTTCTCCCTTGTTTCTTATGTGTATGGTTGTGTATTGTGTTTATGCCTGCCGTTGCTCAGCGCCCGGACTCCTTCCACGGATCCTCTATTCCACGCTGTTACGTTCCTCAATGCTCTCTACATATTTGATAAACTCTTCCGCCACATGGGACAGGGTATGATTTTTATTCCAGATCAAAGCATAATCCGCATGGGCATTCGGATGCTCCACCGGCCGCACGCAGACGTCCTTGTCTCGGATCAGGGAGGAAATCGATGCCGGATAGATCGAGATGCCGACGCCGTGGAGGCTCAGTTCGTAGGCATTCATCATATGTGCGATCCTTCCCCGGATCACCGGAGCATGCCCTGTGCCATCGAACCATTTATCGATTTCACCTTTTCTGGATTCTCTGGAGGGAATCAACAGATCATAGGGCAACAACTCCGAGGGCTTCACCGGATCATTTTCCCAGGAATACAATGCATGTCCCTTGGGGATCACTGCCACCCAGGGTTCTTCATACACCGGCAGCACGTGGAATTCCTCTGTGTTATAAGGGGCCGTGATCATGGCAATCTCACACAATCCCTTCGTTACGCGGTTATTCACATCATCTGTGTTGCCGTTCCACAGATTGTACTGTACATGAGGATGTCTCTGCTGAAATCCAGCGATCCATTCCGCAAAAAGGCGAGGGCCACAGCCCTCTACCGAAGCAATGTACAACGTACCCTGCAAGCCTTCCTTCCGCTCTCTGACATCCTCTTCCGACCGGTTCACCAGATCCAGAATCTGATTGGCATATTGCAGAAAAAGCTCTCCCTCTTCTGTCAGGGATACTTTATGGGGCGTCCGAAGGAACAATGTCGTACCCAGTTCCGCTTCCAGATCCTGAATCTGACGGCTCAGAGGCGGCTGGGCAATGGCCAGCTGTTCTGCCGCCCGGGTAAAACTTTTCTCTTCCGCTACGGCCTTAAAATATCGGATATGGCGCAATTCCATCTTTCCGGCGCCCTCCTTCCATGTTTTTTTCCAAAAAATCCAGCATAATTATTCTCTTTGTCCGATAGGTTGTGTTTTTCTTTTTATTATATCGTGAGCATAGCTCACTCAATGCAATTCGCAAAATCACACTTGCAAGCAAGTGATTTTGCTTTATTATATCATGATTCGCACCTTCGGTGCTTGACGTTGCTTCGCAACTATCATGATCAAATTCACCGTTCGCCAATCATGCAAGCATGTTGGCTCTCTTGCGCTCATTATATCATGATTCGCACCTTCGGTGCTTGACGTTGCTTCGCAATTATCATGATCAAATTCACCGTTCGCCAATCATGCAAGCATGTTGGCTCTCTTGCGCTCATTATATCTTATAAGTATTATTATACTTCTATTATATGTATTTCACATTATAAGCGCAATATGGTAAATTATAATCATCAAAAGGAAGTCAGGCCTGACCCCTTAAGCGTAACAACAAAGTCAACAGTTCATTTGTCTTGGAAAGGTTAAGGGTGAATATTATGAAGAAGATTATGGAAAAGGTTAACGAGTTTTTTGACGAGTATTACAAGAGCTTTGCTGAGAAGTTCTAAGTAACGAAGTATCCTTTATTTTATGATAGAAGTGTGTTTTTCACGCTCATATACACAGAAAAAGCAGCAGATCTGGCGGGATCTGCTGTTTTTTTGTGTATACGATGAGCCAAGTACAGATTTGTACTTGCACAAGAATCTGTATTTGGCGAATGTACATCATCGAGCTTTTAAGCGAGATGGTGTACAAAGTATACAAATCGAGCCGGAGCCAGCCTACTCGATTTCAGGTATGAAAATAATATCCGTCTCCATCATTTTTTAATTTTCCGTCTGCCACATTTTCCAGGAAGCCAGTGTAGGGAATGATCTCCTGCCCTTCTTTCCGGGAATAATCATAGACAGCTACCAGTACATGATAGTGTGCTCCTTCCCGTATGGCTTTCTTCATCTGTTCGTTGCTCAGTCGGATCTGTTTTCGTACATAGCTTTTCCGGGTATGCGTCTTGATCTCGATATATTCCTGCGTCGTCACATTTATCGTGCTGTCTGTCACCCGGATATCCCATCCGGCCTGATGATACGTGGCATTGTCCGGGTATTCCAGCCGCACGGTTCTTGCCTCACTGCCATTTCCACCCTGCAACAGGATCCTGCTGTCCGTATCCTCGCTGACGGTCAGCCCCTGCTTTCTATAATAATTTTTTACGCAGGTCAGGACATATTTTTCTCCCAGTATACCGATCTCTCTGCATTTCTGTCGAAGTGTATCTTCTTCCAGATCCAGCCAGCCCATTTCCTTCAAAAAGGCTTCCTCCAGTGTAACTCCGCTTTCTTCTTCCACAAAATCTTTTGACTGTCCTGTCTCAAAATTTGTTTCCTTCAGGGTACGCTCCAGCATTTCCTGTCGTTCCAGAAGCTTCTGTATCAATTCCTCCGGATCCTCTTCCCTGCCACAATCCAGTAAATTCATGATTTTCTCTAACCGGTTGGCCTTTTGCTGGATCCGTACTGCCGCCCGGGGTGTCAGAAGTTTCATCTGGTCCTCTTCCTTGCTGAATGCAGGAAAATATTCCCCCGCCTCCGCGGGATGTTCCTGGATCCATGTAAGCAACATGGAACACGCTTCCTGATACTCCATCTCCGCATCGGAAAGGTTCTGTCTCGCCAGAAGCTGCGTTACCACGTTATTGATCTCCATTGCCACTTCCCGGTCACTGCATACCACAGCAGTAACCGTTTCACCACAGATCTCTTTGTGCAGAAGTTTCCGGTAAAAATTACACTGTTCCGATAATCCTCTTAAGGCATACGCGATTTCTTTTAACGTTTTCTCTTTGATGCCATCCTTTTTCAGACTATATAAGGGTACAAATTTTCCTTCCTGATCTGGGTAGATGGCAAGTCCGTTATCTTCATTCCGGTACTGGTAGCGAAACCATTTTTTGTAAAACCGATTCAGCCATTCATACACGTCCGTCTCACTGCCCAGAACCTGCTGTCCAAAGTCCTGCACCTCCGTATATCTTGTGATCTCACGAATACAGTTCTGCAACAGGCCATGGTAAGACTGGAACCATGTGCCCTCTCCCAGTTTCTCGACAGCTTTTTCTTCGCACGCGTAGTCGGCTACGGTCTCCTGCCGGTAAAACGCCCGGATCAGATCGTACATCTCGCGGTCCGGCCCACAGGCCGCCATTTGCAGCCACGCCTTTTTCCAACGATCCATGTACTCTGACCGTTTTATAAAAAAATCGCACACCGCAAAATTCTCATTCGTCTTGGTGGCCAGGTAATTCGCCAGACGGCTCCACTCATACTCCGGGATTCCGGTTACGCCCTCTGTCCTGAAATCCTTATGCAGCAAAACACTGCGCAAGGAACACCTCTCCATATCCGTTCCCTCTTCCCGTGGCGGCAGGGTATCCAACACTTCCGTTACATCCTTGAGTTCTTCCGGGATCCCCGGATCCAGATAAATCTCCTGTATGGTCCGCATGTTCCACACGCTCCCACCCTGTAACTTCTGCGCAGGGAAAATAATAGCTTCTCCTACATTCACCATAGTACGAAGTCTTTCGTTTTGCATTGCCAGTAAATAGATTTCCCGGCACCATCCCGCCTTGGAACCGGGATCCTCACTCCCGGAACGAAATTTCCTCTGTATAAAAATTTCTGCCTTCCCCAGCAGTTTTTCCAGAGAAAATATCTTATCCTCCTGCGGTCCGTATCCAGAAAAAGCCCCATACCAGTCCTCTGTCCCCAAAGCATAGTAAATATTCCTGATGGGTTCCAGAAGCTTCTTCAGACCTTCGATTTCTTCCGTGGTGTCTCCTTGCAGAAGATATACTAAAGGATGTCCCAACGATTGTTTACCGCAGGCAGTTTCCAGCAATGGTAATTTGGAAATACAAGAATATAACTTCCTGTAAATGTGACACTTCACCCAGTATTCCGACCATTCCCTGTTGGCCTCAAACTGTGGAATCGCAATAATATGCACAATCCCCGGTAACTGATGCGCAAGTGCCTCCGTCAGGAACTCCTGATAGAGTGACACCGCCTTTGCTATCTCCTCTTTATTCACCCTCGCATCTGCGGAAGTAACCTGATCTACCAGCGATATCCCGCTTCGAGGCTCATTGGGATGAAATGCCCGGGAATTGACCACCACGGGAAAACAGAACTTTTCGGAACCGATCAGTGGGAAATCCAGAAATATTCTGGCACACTTTTCGGAAAATTCCAGAAAACCGCTCTCCTCCGAATAACCGGCCGCCAGCGTCATCCCGTCTTTCTCTATGGAGCAGATCTGATAACACTCACACTGTCTGCTCTCCCCGCAGTCCACGATCTGTTGAAACTCCGTTATGCACAACCGCGCTCCCAGTTGTCTCTCTTCGCCTCTGGTATAAAGCACAGATTTCCTCAGATCCGGCAGCCGGTACACCAGTTCCACACTTTCTATTTTGCGGGAAAACAGCAATATATAGAAGATCGTATCCTGTAAATCCTCCATGCCGATCCGGGCAATTTCCCTGCTTCGCTGCTGTTCTAAAAAATAGCGGAATGTCGTATGGAATTCCTCCCGGTCATAATTTTCCAGACTTAAAGCTGCATCCGCTTCTTCTATCTGCTTCATGGCCTGTCCAATTCCCTGCAGGATCTCCTCTTCTTTATACCCCCGTCTGTCGATCAGCACAGAAAACGGCTTATAAGGCAATCCCTCATCCTTCAGAACACCGTCCAGCTGAACCTGCTCGCTCAGCTGAAAAGTGGTCACGAATCCCGTTCCGAACTGACCCACGGTCTCCTCATCATCTACTTTGGAAGACACCTGATTGATGATCGCCAGAATATTTTCCACGCGAAAAGGCATCCCCGTATGGGAAAACGTCAGCTTATCTTCCTCCAATGTGATCCGGATCTTCACCGGCTGATCCGGATACGCAACATCCCTGGCATTCTGCAACAGCTCCATCACCCAGCGTCTCGCCTGATTCACGTCGCTGCTGTTGCGGATCCTCGCCATGTGCTGCATGATCTTCGTCGCAATTCCCGCCTGATATACCTTGTCAATGTTCTGAAATATTAAGTCATGGTAACTCATGGGTTTCACCTTTCTTAAATCGTTTTACCTCCTTTTATGTTACTCCCCTGCGATATACGTGTCACGCAACCCGTAGTTTAATATAAATACAGACCCACCGTTTTCGTTATCATTGAATTCTTTCTTTTCACATGCTACACTTTTTCTATATACACTGTAGAAAAGGAGACTGTCATGAACAATTTTATCTACGATACCCCAACAAAAGTCTACTTTGGAAAAGACGAAGAGTTAAAGATCGGAAAGATTATTTCCGAATATCATCCCACTAAGGTTCTGATTCATTTTGGGGGAGCTTCCGCCAGAAAAAGCGGATTACTCGATCGGGTGGAGAATTGCCTGCGAGAAGAAAATATCAATTTCGTGGAACTGGGCGGCGTAGTAGCTAATCCGGAACTGTCTCTGGTAAGAGAGGGCATCGCTCTCGGGCAAAAAGAAGGCGTGGATTTCATACTGGCTGTAGGTGGCGGCTCCGTACTGGATTCCTCAAAAGCCATTGCAAACGGACTTGCCAATCCCGACATTGACGTATGGAACTTTTCTCTCGGCAAAGCAGCTCCGGCGAAGACTCTGCCGAAGGGCGCCATCCTGACACTGGCTGCTGCCGGATCGGAGATGAGTTCCTCCTGCGTAATTACCAATGCGGAGACCGGAGAAAAAAGAGGCTACAACAGCAGCTGCAACCGTATGAATTTCGCCATTGAGAATCCTGTTCTCACCTATACCGTAAGCCCTTATCAGACTGCCTGCGGTGCTGTGGATATTGCCATGCATACCATAGAGCGCTATTTCTGCCCCGGAGAGGATACTTACCTCACGGATTCCATTGCGGAAGCCGTGATAAAGAGCACCCGCAAAGCCGCTCTGGACTGCATGAAAAATCCCGAAGATTACAATGCCAGAGCCAATATGATGTGGGCATCCTCTCTGGCCCATAACGGACTGACCCAGTGTGGAAGAGAATTCCAGCTGGTGGTACATCAGTTAGAGCACGAAGTATCCGGTATGTACCCGAAGGTAGCCCACGGTGCCGGACTTGCCGCTCTGTGGTGCAGCTGGGCAAGATATGTCTACAAAGCAAATATCAGCCGCTGGTTACAGTATTCCGCCAATGTATGGAATCTGGATATCGATTACGAACATCCGGAAAAGACCATCGAAAGTGCCATTGATCTTCAGGAGCAGTACTACACATCTCTGGGCATGCCTGTCGGTCTGAAGGCTCTGGGTGTGGAAGAATCTTCGCTTCCCAAGCTGGCTCTGGACTGTTCCCGGAACAAGACACGTACCCTGACCGGTTACAAGCCCTTAGCTTACGATGATATTCTTGCCATTTATCAGATGGCATACTCACGTGGATAGGCCCTGGGCCTATCCACAATGATTCTAGTACAGACCATACAATTCACGTATAATACCTGTTGCCCATCTGTCTGCCACATATTTTGTATTTTTGTTGATATACGGTATATCATATGAATACTTTCTGATATTACCTTTGCTCGTAAAATAGTAAAAAGCAAATAGAGAGCGATTATCCCATGTACGAACGCTTTCGGTGTAATGATATGCTAACTTGCACCAGTTGGGTATCTGCAAAATATTTTCCTCCGTCCACACCAGCTTATAATATTTTGCGCTGTTTACATAAACACTTCTTCCGGGATGCCGATCATAATTCCGGTCCCGCCACTCTACCGGCTCATCTTTTTCGCCAAAATACATATTAAAAAATTCATCAGAAAGTCCCAAGTGTATATCACTCTGCCTTACCATTCGATACAACCAGCAAAATGCGGATTGAAACGGATTGTAATCAAAGCTTGTTCTTCCTCCCCGCAGGTTCCCTTCTCTGCTTTGAATGATCTCTCTGTAAAGCAGGCACATTTTAAAGAACGGAAGGGTCTGCACAACGTCCTTTGCATTGTCCAGCAGCAGTTCCTTGTCCTCACTGCTGATTTCCGTATCTGTATCCAGCAGCGGTTCTAAAATATGGCGGTATCCCTCCTCTGGAAAAATGGAATTAAACTCATTTTTTAGAAAGCAGTTTTCAAAATATCCATTGAAGCGCCCGGTATATTTCTTCGCTATTAAGGGCAGTTTTATGCTTTGGGCAAAATTATCCTTATACTCCCGGAATTTCGGATTGTTGGAAATGATCTTTCCGCACTCCTCTATGGCATCTATCGGATACAGTTCACCGTTCGTCCAGTAGAACACTTTGTCTCCCTGTTTCCTTATGATCTCAAGGACCTTTTCATCTGACAGCTGTCCATCGTTAAAAGCCTCCTTGTACTCTTTTAATCTGCCAATGATCTCTCTTTTGAAATCTTTCACAGCCTTTTCCGGATCTTTGGCCAACAGATCACAATCCATTTCAATGGCATTTTCATCAAAAAATTCATAAAGATCCCTATCGCACTTACATTCCACACCCTGATCCGGATCCCTGTCGGTACTGTTTTTCTCCAGGAAATATTCTATGATCAAATTTATCTGTTTCTCCAGCAGATCCTTTATCTTCTCAATATATTTTTCAACGTTCGCCTTCTGGGAAATATATTTTTTAACGATTTCTTCCGAAAGTATCGTATTTTTAGAAGGCAGATACGTAATCAGGTTCCGCAGATACACGGACATGGCACAATAGAAATTCCATGTGTTCGTGTCCCAGTCCTCCGCGATCAAAAAACACATATTGATCTCCGGGAACATGCTGCCCTTCTTTCCCATTCTGTCGATTCTGCCGAAACGCTGCTCCAGCGCCGATGGGAACGCCGATACATGATAATTAATGACATAATTGTATCCCGGCAGATTCACTCCCTGCTCCGCGATCTGGTATGTGAGGATCAACACCGTCGGCAGATTATCGTGTCCTTTATATTTATCCAGTTCATAGTTATTCTCGCCCGTTACGATCTTGTATGTTTTCTCCCGGTTCCCATCATCCATATAGGCAGAAAAACCATTCTCCTCCAAGAACTTTCCGATTGCAACCGCTTCCCTTTCCACAAATCTGGTAAACACTACGAAACGGCTTTCGGGAGAATCTGCAAGACACTCATTGATTTTGCGGAGCATTACCTCGTTTTTATTGTTTTGGAAACACTTATATTCCCACAACTGTGGAATCAGGCGTCTCGCCTGTTTCTTTTCATATCCCTTTACATTGATTGACATAATAGTGTCTTTAAAATATCGCGTCACCGGATATGTCTCATCAAATTTACTGCATATCAGGGAATCGGCGTCTTTGCCCTCGGTTCCTATTTCTTCGATCCAGTTTTCATCCAGCTGCGGATTTTGCAGTATTTCCCGGGCAATCGAAACATAGGTATGTAAATCCCGTTTGGATGTTTTAATGGGTGTTGCGGTGAGGAATACGATTTTTTCAGCCCTGAACTTTCTTAACCGATCGTTTCTAAGTGATTCGTCATTCAAAAACAGCTGGGCTTCATCAATGATCAGCAGACCGCAATCCCCTTCCTTTTTCAGTTTCTCAATATTGGAATAGTGATTATTAATTACAGTTATCCGATCCGTCAGCTCTAACGTCTGAAATGGCAGTTTGTCAAACCAGTCTTTTAAAAATTGACCGTAATTGGAATCACTTCCCGGTTTCGCCAGCGCATTTGTGGTGATCACAGCTACCTTTTTTCCGGGATGGTTCCTCTGGTAATCCAGCGCCATAAGCCCACTGCTTATGGTTTTCCCGCTACCCACCTCATCAAAGATGTAGACGGCATCGTTCTCCCGTAATCTGTCACAGTTTGCAAACTGTATGGGATAGATATCCAGTGTATTGCTGTCGATACTGTTGATCCAACTTCTATTGTATTCCATAGGGCGACCTCTTTTCATTTCATGTAAATTTCTCTGCAATTTCCTATTATTTTATCACAAAATCATTACCGAATCTTCGGCGGGATTTCTTGATCCGCATCCAGCCCATAGGCTTCGATGCACTTTCTCAAATACGCCGGATTCACCTGTTCGATCTTATGCCTCTCGTAATACTCCCGTTCGAATTTCTCAGGCGGTGTTCCATAGCATTTATTATATTCTGTATACTTTGCTATGGTATCTGACGGATTCAGGATCTCCAGTTTCCTGTCATGGACATAGATCCCTACAGCTACTTCTTTACAGAATTCCTCCTCCGATACCGTTTCGTCACCCCAGGGTCCTTCGTTCCACCATGTAACCGCAATGATCAGATCCAGATAAGGAAATGCATAGAGCAATTTATACCATTCTTCAATAAATTCCCTGACCGTGGGATATTTTTGCGTAGTCGCATTCGTCCCAATCGTTCCATCCGCATGGATCCAGCCATATCCCGTGGGATAATGATTCTTCTGAATGAGCCAGTTATCAAAATTCATACATCCAATATAATCTTTATGGTTGCAAACAGCACTCACGTAATCAAAAAATCTGTCCGTCCTCCGGATAATATCAAATGCCTGCTCCCTCGTTACGGGTACTCCTCGCATCCGGTAATAGGGCCTGCGGACATTTCGAACGAGATTGACTGACTCATCCCCGGCAATAACGATCTCAATTTCCGAATGCTTTTCATAAACTTCTTCCGGTATCAGCCAGACAAAAGCATCGTCTCCTTTATTGCTAATTTCTAGGGCTCCGGAAATAATTTTTTCATACTCCCATTCCTTCGTCTCCATATAGGTATTCCCGTATTCGTCCGTATATATAGCCACTCCGCAATTCTTTTTCAGATAATCAAATATTGTCATTTTCTCTTTCCTCATCTAATGTAACGGCACCTAAAATACAGGGCGCCGAATAAGATTATGCAACTACGACGATCTCATCCATGGGAACGCCGAATACCTTCGACAGCACTACCAGATTATCCAAGGTCGGTAAAGCCTCGCCATTCTGCCACTTATAAACCGCCTGCGGTGTGATGACACCGAAGATATCCACCAGTTGTTTTACGGTCAGGCCGGCATTGATCCGAAGCCTTAAAATATTTTTCCCCGTTGCATTCATATCTATGGTCGGCAATCCTGTCACTCCTTTCTTTTCCTGCGGCAATCTCCGCCCGCAGATCATCCGTATTCCTTTAATGATCTATCATTGTGAGCAGTTTGTCGATTTCCTCCTGGGTAAGTCTTTCATCCGTCTTCGCCATCACAACTTTGCGCCTCGTAGATGCATAGTCCTCATAGTCCCCATACACGATATCGAAGTCCGAATATCTCTTCTTGTATGCTTTGATCTCCGACAGATTATCATAGGCATCCAGTAAAGTGGGATACACCTTCAAAACCGTAGCCGTCTCAATCAGACTATCAATGCCCTTCTTTGTGTAAGCCACCGCAATGTACTGTTGTGGGTACTTGTCTATCATTTCCCGTAACTGCATGTGTTTTCTGCCTCCTTCCTTATGCTGCAATCATAACATAAGAAATCTTGTAATCTGTCATTATGTCTAGGGCTGCGCTTTATGGCCGCAAAAAGCCCATCGATAATTGCTCATCGATGGGCTTTTCATACTCTTATTTTTTATCAGGATTCCTTAATGATCTCCTGCAGACTTCTCGGCTCATAGTCAATCCAAGGCTTCATACATCCTACATTGTACGCCTGTATGGCACTGTCACCAATGTGACGGCATTCGTTGTCTTTCATTCCTTCCAGACATTTCTGAAAATACATATCTTCCGGGCTGTTGTGGGTATGCCCGTAGAGTAGAATCGTGCCGCGGCTCATATGCTTCCAGCTGAAAATAGGGTAATGGCACAGCACCAGTTCATAACTCTTACCGCCTACAGAATCCCGGATCTCCTTATAATCGCAGACTTCCTGGAACAACTGCCGGTATCTGAGATCGGACACATCATCATGATTGCCCCGGATCAGGATCTTTTTCCCTTTCAATATTGCCACCAGTGCGATCAGATCCTCGTTCTTTCCACGCATGCTCATATCACCCAGAATGTATACGGTATCTCCGTTAGTTACCTTGCTGTTCCATTTTCTTACGATCTCTGCGTGCATTTCCTCCAGATTCCGGAACGGGCGTCCATCGAATCCTATGGATGCTTCATGAAATAGATGCAGATCACTGATATAATAATTCATTCCTTCCCCTCCTTGTCCGGTACCTCATTTCCTGCCTGTTGAAAATACTCATTATTGCGGATCAGTTCATTGAAGGAAGCAGGGGTATAATTGTTGATGCAGGCTGCCGCATTGAGTGCCCGTTCCCTGGTCTTCATAAATTCATAGACTTCATCTCTGGCCGCATGAATATGTCCGTAGATCAGCCAGGAACTATGCCTCGACTTATACCACTCCGCAAGAGGGTAATGACACAGGCAGATCTGTCTGTCTCCGTCCGTCACATGCTGCATTTTTTCCATACTTTCCAGATACTTTGCCGCCTCCGGGCAATCCACTGTCACCTTGTCATGATTGCCGATGATCAGATGCTTGTGCCCTCTCAGCTGGCGCAGATACCAATCCGGACTGTGGTCACTCTTATAGCAGAAATCTCCTATAATATATACATCATCCTCCGGATTGACCCGGGAATTCCACAAATGGATCAGTGCATGATCCATCTCCTTCACATCGGAAAAGGGACGATGGTCAAATCTTATCACATTTGTATGCCCGAAATGCAGATCACTGATATACAAATTCATTTTGAAAATCGCCCCTTTCTCTTTCATAGTTCTGTTTTTTATCATATCGTGAGCTCACGAATCCGCGCTATCGCACTTTACATCCTGCTTTGCAGGATATTCGTTCGCTAATGAGCCGTTCGCCAATCATGCAAGCATGTTGGCTCTCTTGCGCTCATTATATCATCTTGTCTCCCTGTTGTCTTCCAACTGTTGGTTTATTTTAAGAGAATCTTCTCCTCCAGTGTTCCGATCATAATAGTCTCTGTCACCCGGCCTTCATACAGCTTTAATACCAGCTGTCCCAGATTCTCCATGGTAGTGTCTCTCGGTGTTCCGCCAGCCGTGTGAGACTGCAGTCCCTCCTTGTTAGTTTATCATTCAATTCTTCTTGCAGATTGCTTTTCTCCGTAATTTTATGCTATATTGGTGTTGGTTAATCAAGGCTAACTTTCGAGGAGGTATTTCCTATGGTAAATGAAAATTATTTCAAAGTCAAAAAACTGTTACTCTACGGTATGATCGGTGCCGTCCTGACCATGATCGGGGACTTCCTGTTATTGGGTGTAGATTCCAACGGCGCCATCGGTGCGTTAGGACAATATATCCTTGCCGCTGAAAAAATAAGCTACACCCGCATCGGCCTGGCCGGCTCCTTTGGTTTTGCAGGCATTCCGATAACCGCTTTTGGTTTCTATGCTCTATATGAACTGATGCAGGATAAGGCAAGCGTTCTCGCACGGGTGTATAAAACTTCCGTCTACGGATACGTTGCTTTCGGCGGTGCTATCCATATCATCTGCTGCTACCTCGTCACGGGAATGAAAAAAGCTCTCGAGACCGGAACCGGTCAGGAGAGCATGTTATCTGTTATTCTGGCAGAACAGGGCGGATACCTGATTCCCTGTTTTATCATCTTTATGGCTTTTTATCTTGCGAATGTGGTCACTATGATCCTGAGCATCGCAAAAGGAAAAACCCCTCTTCCCCGCTGGATGTGGCTTATCAATCCCTTTGCTTTCAAAATTCTGTTGAACCTTGTCGGAAAAATGAGTACCTCCGCCTTCTGGAACGGCATCGCCTGCTCCAATATGAGCCTGGGAGCTTTGATCATTTTCCTTGTATGGATGCTGATATTGCTGCGCCGCAGATAAGCGGCGCAGTAAAAATCCATATTCAGCAAATTACCAGCAAGTTAATTTTTCTTATTTTCCTCAATCAAACCACTAGATATTGTAGTTTCTTATTTCTCCTTATACCAACTTCGTTCTTAGTTTTGACAATCAACAAATTGCTGGCAAGTTATTATGCCCAGAAGGGAATATATTTCATATATCTAGGTGCTGTATTCGGATCCAGCGGTTTTATCAACTGTAACCTAACAGCATCCTTAATCAAACGAGAGATACTTCCTGCTGATGAATCCTTTATGCCAAAACGTTCTCTTAAAGAACTATTTGTTAATTGTTCTCCCTGTACCTGTTTGATACATGCATGCAGATAACACGCTCTCAGCTTATCCTCGGGGGACATATTTGTATATGGCAATTCAGAATACAATGTAACTCTCGTACTGGTCTCAAACAATTCTATTTTCGGCGCAGGTAATTGAGAAATTTCACAGGCAATTACAATTTTATCCCATCCTGTACCAAGCTCTTCACACATCTTTAATCGTCTCATTAGCGAAGCTAGTTTTTCATTTCTTGATTTTGGTGGATTATCTATTATTCTGTCAATGTTTACTAACGGTATTCCTGCATTTGTTATTTCAATTCGGTTATCAATAATTTCGACAACAGGGCCTGTTCCTGATATAGACAAATCTTGATGTATTTTCATATAAGGTAGCAGCATTTGCAAGCGCACAAATATCTTGCCCTATCATTTGGGGATCGTAATTATTATGTTTAAATTCAAGCCATGGCGTTTCTGACGGCAACTGCCTTAATTCATCAACTAATAATTTCAAATTTTCCATCTTATTCCCCTTTATACATATGTTTGTAAAAATCATAACAATATTTAGTTTTTATATCAAGTAATTTTAATCCTTCTGAAGTACTGACTCGCGGAGAATAACTAAAGGAGAAATTAAAAAGTTCTTTTATATATCTGATATTCCTTTTTCCGTTGCATGCTTTTCCCAGTCATTTTCCGTCAATATCTCTAGCGGTAGTAATCTCTGTGGACCGTTCTCATCCTCTTCATATCCCCAGGAGTATCCGCCCAGGAATTTCAGTTTATTGCTATTCATTCGAGAGGGCAGATCTACTAGATAGGTATAAGCTGTCCATTTCAAGTGTCTACACCCAGCCAAATTACAACAGGGAGCATCAAATATTTCTGCCGGATAACCATACGCAAAATATGGATTCCCTTTTTCCAGATTTTCATCACTGACATCTACGGAAAGCTCCCTGTTTTCCCCATAATTTTCAATTCTTTCCACGAATTGAATGAACCCACAGAATCTCCGATAACCGGTTGCATTCATATGTTCAAAGTAACCATGCATTACCGGATAACCTGTGCAACATATTTTATCTATCGGAAATCCCTGAAGGGCATCATAGCCAATTTCCCTGGGATCTGTACCTTGCGTATATTCTACGGTGAGATTTTCTTCTATTCCATGAAGTGTAAAAGGAATTGTTACTCTGCTCTTCAGCGTGCGAAACACTTCTTCATGTGTCATTCTTTCGTTACTATCTTCTGCAAGCCAATCTGCCTCGTCTAATGCTTGTTCCACGGTAAATCCAGTATCTTCCATAATGTTTTTCACATTTGCCGCCTGCTTTTCATTTACACATTCCTTTGCATATTTTTGTACTGCTTCACACATGGTATCAAGATCTCCGTTCCACTTCGGTCGATTCTAAACGGATGTCCACCGGACATCCGGAACCCTTCCTCTACTTCTTTGAAATGTCTTATTTCCTGTGACAGTTCTTTGTAATGCATTTTCTACGGGTCTGCTATGCATAAACCCGTATATTAAAGAGCCTCTGAACTATTGCCTGGGAATGTGTAAAATCCAACTAATTATTCTTTTAACCATTTCTCCACGGCTGCCAAAAATAATTTTGCATCTTCTATCTGTTTCTCTGCTTCCTTTTTCCCGGCAATAAAAAAATCATCATAATCTGATTTTTCTCTTAAGAATGCGCTGTTTTTAATAATAACAGATAACTTCCTGTCCATGATTCCTTCTTTCAAGAATTCTTTATTAAAAAAGCAATCACACCAGAGTGTTTAGAAGAATCAAATCCCTTTACAATGTTTGCCGCTCGCATTGCATGAAAAATCGCATAATACAAACACAAATTCCCTTAAGCTGCCTTCCAAAGAACAATCCCCTCCTTTTGTACATTCTGATAAAACGGAAGAACACTTCCCCACTTTTCCATGTTCTTTTCCTGAATATCTATAATAGAAAATACTTTATCATATCGAAGATCCAGTTCCGCTGACCACTGCATAAATTTTTCCCTTGTTGCATCATCCATTTCATTTTTTACAATAATTGCAATGTCAATATCGCTTTCCGCAGTATTTTCATTTCTTGCCACCGAACCGTATAATATAATCGCTATAATGTTATTTGAAAAAATATCTACTAAGCCACGAATCAAATCGTCCTTCATAGTACTTGTCAGCATCTTATCACCCCGTTTTGCCAATAAATTTTCTTTACTACTATAATTATATCCCAGCCTTTCCCGTTTCACAACTAAATGTTATAATTCCGAAGGTGACCACCAGTGATCCCCCAGCCTGCGGACAAATAAAAAAGCTCCAAGCACTGATAAACACAGTGTTTGAAGCCTTTTCGTGAAAATGCTGGTGGCCGGACTTGAACCTTTACGTAATTCTGAAACCCGCATAGAAAGGAGCTTTGAGAGACCTCTGATTGTTTTTGCATACATTTTGCATACAAATTCTCTGTTTGGGCACCTTATCGGTATAACATAAATTGTCAAGTTTCTGTTTACTCCTGTTTCTGCAACAACTGGATAATAGCTTCTCTTTCTTCACCGTGGATACCAGCGGCATCAAGTGCTTGTTCCAACGTTAAATTCATATTCTTCATAAAGTTTTCTACTAATTCTGCCTTTTCCGTTTTTAGACATTCACTGGCGTATTCCTTTGCATATTCCTGTACTGCTTCACACATGGTATCACGTCCTTCCTCTACTTCTTTGAAATGTCTTACTCCCTGTGACAGTTCTTTGTAATGCATATTATCCGGGTCTGTCTGATGAAAGTCCTGCATAAGATGTCCGATTTCATCATCACCCTTATAGTTGCCGTTTACATATATTATATGTGAGCCATCCTCAAATAGTTTCCCGGTCTCTCTTACATATCGGTCAATATGGTACAATGGCAAACCCTCTTGAAATTTGTCACGCTTATAAATAAAGATTACATAAGAATCCTTGATTTCCTTAAATTCCTGACCTTCTTTTAACATTCGGGAATCAAGGACACTGCTATGGTATCTTGCTCTCCTTATGTGAGCACCTTCGGAGTTTCCCTGTACCTCAATGTCCATTTTCTCTCCGTTTTCATCCAGTGCATGTACATCAAGTGTGATATTACGTCCCCCGACTGCAGCGCTTTTCATTTCTTCCTGTCCGATTACACTGATAACCTTGATCTTTCTCTCCAAAATAATTCTAAGCAATAGCTCCGTTGCTTCTATATTCTTATCAAATACCCGGCTCATCAGGTCATCATCGAATAAAGTAAGTCCATCGATCAGCTTGTTGATCCTGTCCTGATTCTGCGTAACCTTGCTGTTTTTATCTTCTGCCATTGTTTCCCCTCTTCCTGTCTTTATATTATCATGTTGCATTTTCTACTGCAATTAAATTTCTCTGAAAAATGTGTGGTGAATATTCCAAAGACGTGATTATTTATATATTTGAATCTATAACCGAATGAATGCAGAAAAAACTTTTAAAAATTTGCAAAACCAGATTATTTAGAAAAGGTGCGCATAGCTTTAGGGCAGATCACCCAATAGTCACCCTAAAAAAAATCCTCAAATCCACAATTTTTATGGATTTGAGGAATGCTGGTGGCCGGACTTGAACCGGCACGGGGTTGCCCCCGAGGGATTTTAAGTCCTAGACCAGCAATACCATCTTTACGACATGAATAGAAATAACCGGAATACAATATCCCCTTATATATCCATTCTATCAACAATTTTGTGCAAAATCCCCCGAAATATCATAGTTCCAAACTGAGTTGAAAAAATACCTTTCAAATTACATTTGGAGGGATACTATCCGAATTTTGTTTGGGACTGTGCCATATCAGTTTCAGTTCACTGCCATGACAAATATTGAGGAGGATGTCAATCATGGATTACCAAATTGAAATTAAACAAATCGTGGATTACCCACGCTGTCGTATTTACAGAAGCTTTTTTAGAGATCTTATGGAAGATAGGAACATCCGGACAAACGGAAGTTCCTATCTTTTTTATTACATGGTCCTTTGCTCGTTTGCGAACTTCAGAAGCTCCAACAGGCGCATTGAGGGAATCTCCTATTTAATCAGTCCCGGAGAATGGATCTGCACACTTTCGGATCTCTCCGAATGGTTTCGTGTCCGTTTCCAGCATCAGGCACTGGCAATACTCGACTATCTCCAGGCTGAACATTACATCTCCTACTGTAAGCTGGCCCGCGGAAATCTTATCAAGTTTACTATTTCTGACTGGAAAGAGAATAACACTTGGCTGGAATATAACTATCCTTGTGCGAAAGACATAGGGTTTTTCTTTTTCCCGATTTCCATTGCACACGAACTGATCAGTCTTGGACGCTGTTCAGAAATGGACATCGTACTGGATCTGTGGCTCCATGCCATTTACAACGATACCCAGATCCAGGGATCGGACATCGGACCAGTCGTATATTTTCGTAACTCCACTAAAAATCCACTCATAAGCTATTCTGATCTCTCTTCGAGATGGGGGATATCCAAGGCTTCGGTCAGTAGGCTTTTGAATAAACTGCAGGGAATCGGCTACTTATCACTGGTATCCTTTAGCGGCAGGCACGGTAGTGTCATCTACCTGTGCAATTACCTATCCACCATGTTCGCAATCAGCGACGTAATGATTGATAAAGAGGAGGTCTCCATGACATTCAAAGTACCTATCCACATTCCTGATGACAATTCCGTTCTGGATAATACATCTATCCGGGATGAGCAGATTGTTATTGATGCATCCATAAACAGCGTTTCAGACAAGATCTCTAGCGTTTCAGAATCGCACATTCGCGCAGTCATCAAAAAAGTAGCCGGAATCCTTGCTACACAAGGGCTTTCCTGTTGTGAATGTCCCAAAACAGTATATAAATTATATAGCTTATCAGACTGCAAGGGATCTGAATTAAATTACTATCTATCCATCAGTTGTCCCGATGGCAAGACACATTATCGTTTTGAAATAGCACTCCACCCGTTGGATGTAGCCAGAACAGAACCTGGTACTACCACTCCGGAAGGGAGGCTTGCCTGATGAACACCAAAAAGAAATATGCAACCGTGGAAGATAATCCGTTATACCACGATACCTGGGCGTTGTTAAAAAACTATCGCGATGCGGTCTGGAACCTGGAGCTTGCAGTACAGCAGGTTCGCAACACCTTTGAGCTGGAATATGACACCACCATAGAAGAGTTCTTGGAATCTGTGTATGCTGCAGGTGCCAGTTTGGATGGAACCGATATCGAAAATTATGCCAAAAGCATAGCACGCAGCAAGAAGATGTTGGATCTGCTAAACAATGCCGTAGATACTCTGAGAAGCAAGCATAAACACGGCGAACAGTACTACTGGATTTTGTATTACACTTACCTCTGCCCCCAACAATTGCAGAATATTGAAGAGATTGTTGAAAGCTTACGGCCACACATTTTGAATATCTCCAGGCGTACCTATTACCGGAAACGTCCGGAAGCGGTGGAGGCTTTAAGTGCTGTTCTCTGGGGATACACAAATAAGGACTGCCTGAAGGTGTTAAACCAGTTTTTCCCAACAAATAAGCCGCAGTCATAAAACTGACACAGCTTTGTGCCAACACTGGCACTGTTATGCGATTTACATGGAATTTTGCCACCGTTATAATGGATACTGATCAATCACACTCAAATTTTATCTCACACGGGAGCCGGTCATCTTTGGATACCGGCTCTTTTTGTGTCAGAACAGGAGGAACCTTACGTGAAACGAAAGCAAACAAACCTTTACCCCCAGCTTGTTATCGGGTTGGGTGCAGCCGCTTACTTCTTTGTCTTACTGTCAGATCCGGTTCTAGCTACTGATATGTGGACCAAAGCAGAAGACATTATGAAAGATGTCTATACTAAAATCCTTGGTATATCCACCATTGCCGCCATTGTCACAGCCTCAACCGCACTGCTTCTTATGAACTTTTCAAAATCCGGGAAAACCGTGGACGAATCCAGGGCATGGCTCAAACGGATTGCGATTACCTGGTGCATCCTAAATGGTCTGGGTTTCATCATGGCCTATGTATCTCCGTTCTTTGCAGGTGGCAAGTGGACAAGCTAGGAAAGGAGGCTCTGAGCCATGGGTATATTAGACGGCATTGTAGAATGGGTCTCAGAGCAGGTCATGAATGCCCTGGATCTCATTACCACATCAGTCCTTGGTACTTTGGGCTGTGACATGAATACCTTTCTGCGTTTCTTCCCGGCAGCCGAAACCATGTACAGTATTTTTGTTGCCACAGCCGTTGGGCTGGTCCTTCTTAACTGGATCTGGCAGTTATTTAAGAACTTTGGGCTGATTGCCGGGGTGGAAGCCGAGGATCCATTGAAATTAAGCATCCGGTCGGTGCTGTTTATCGGACTCATTTATTACTGCGATGAAATTACAGATCTTGTACTGTCCATCGGAGGCACTCCCTACAACTGGATCCTGACCTCGGAGTTGCCACCACTTAGCTTCGCAGATTTCAACGCAGTCCTGATTACCATTTTAACTGTCATCTCAAATGGAAGTATCGGCATCATCGCACTGATCCTGCTTTTAGTTCTTGCGTGGAATTATATCAAGCTGCTATTTGAGGCTGCAGAACGGTATGTTTTACTGGGGGTTATTATATATACCGCCCCGATTGCATTTGCCTGCGGTGCTTCAAAGTCTACTTCCAACATCTTTTCTTCCTGGTGTCGGATGCTTGCAGGGCAGGTGTTTTTGCTCATTATGAATGCCTGGTGCTTAAAACTATTTACATCCATGGTTGGTTCGTTCCTGTCGAATCCGCTATTTTTGTAGGAGGTCTCAATGAAACGATTAAAGAATACCCTGATCTTTGGCATCACCCTCTATTATCTTATACCGCTATCTGTCATGGCAGTAACCCCGGAGGAAGTAGCTGCGGTTGGAAAAGAGCAATCGGCTGCCGGAGTATTCATCTGGTTTTTATGCGCGATTGCTTTTCTAAAGGTCAGCCAGAAAATCGACTCCTTTATGGCATCCCTTGGAGTCAATGTGGGACGTACAGGTGGATCCATGATGGCTGAACTTATGATTGCTGCCAGGGGCATCACTTCCGTAAAATCGCTCCAGGGAGGTTCCTTTTTCCGCGGTGGCTCCATCCAGGGCGGTTCGGTACAAAACCAGGCTTCCTTTTTATCCGGAGGACTTGTGGGTGCCGTCGGCAGGCATATTACCCAGAGTGCTGTGAATGCCATGACCGGACACACATCAAATCCGATCAGCCGGAAAGTCTATGAATCCTCCCTTAACAAGGGCGGAGACTTTGCAAACAAAATCACAGCTGCGATTGCCCAGGGCAGTATGAATATGACTGGCAGTATGCAGGGAGAGCAGGCTGCAAAAGCTCTCTCCTCCTACATGGGTCATATCGGAAAAGAGGATGCACCAAACTTTTCCGGAGTTGAGATTGGCGGTGGACGCATCATGGGTAATGAAACCTCCGTTGCGCATCCAAACGGTGACAGCTTTGGAATGTATAGTTCCGAGCAATATATGAAACCGAAGGGTAATTATGATACCGTAACCATGCAGGACAACTCCGTTTGGTACAGGCAGTATGCCACGAACACCGTGGAGAAAACACCCTATATGACACCCACGGGTGAGATAGCATACCATGAGACGATTGTAAGAAGGCTCCCGGATATGCCAAAACGGAAGGATAAAGTGTAATGGCAAAAGAAGAAAAGAACACCCTGTCCAACATTGCAAGTGCGGCATCTATGGCAAAAGGCGCAATAAAAACCGGTAAAGCCATTGCCAATATTGCAAAAGGAGCTTCTGCGGGACCGTATGGAGCTCTTGCTGCCGGACTGTGGGAAAGCCGGCATCTAATCTCAAAAATTATGCTTGCCGTAGGTGCATTGCTGTTAATCCCGGTGCTCTACCTGTCACTGCTACCCTCTCTGATTTTTGGTACAGAGGGCATGGATACTGCCTCTAAAGATGTCTTGAATGACAATTCCAAGATCATGCAGAATATCGAGTCCATTGAATCCCGGGTGGAAGCAGCACTACGGGAAAAACATGACGAGACGATCCATGCGATTGAAGTATGCGCAAGCGGTTTAGGTCTCCATCATGAATACAGCATCACTGACGATTTTTCGGACCGCATTATCTATGAAAGTACTCTTCTCATATCACAATACTGTGCTTCCGAGAATGATTATAGAAACATTAAGGTAAGCAGGCTGGTGTCACAGATCAAAAACCGGGCATCCACCCTGTTTACCTATACGGAAAATGTAACAGAACGTGAAGAAACAGACGGACGGGGCAAAAAATATACCGTTTATCATCACGAATACGTCATAGAGTATGCCGGAATGGATTATTTTGCAGACACTGTTTTTTCATTAACTGACGAGCAGAAAGAACTGGCAGCTGACTATGCTGCAAACCTTCATCTGTTTTTATTTGATACCGTCTACAAGGTAGACATCAATGAAGATCTCCCTCCCGGCAAAACCGGTGTCGATGCTGTGGACATTGCGCTTACTAAGCTTGGGACACCTTACAGCCAGGTTCTGCGCAATGAAGATGGCTATTTTGACTGCAGTTCTTTCACCCATTATGTATACGAACAGTGCGGAATCAACTTATCCTATGAAGGATCCGATACCGCAGCTTCCCAGGGACGCTACATCGTAGAAAACAATCTGGCTATCTCCTACGATATGCTATCACCAGGAGATCTGGTCTTCTATTCCTTTGAGGTGAACAACAGATATATGAATATCAGCCATGTCGGGATCTATGCCGGAGATGGCAAAATCATTGATGCTTCCCTCAGTAAGAAAAAAGTGGTCTACCGCCCCATTTACAGTACCGGCAATATCGTTCTGTGTGGGCGGCCCTATCAATAACCCGAAAGGAGTAATTTCATGCAACCAAATAATGACGAGAATGATGTCTATATCATTCCCCCGAACTTTATAGATACCGGCACGGTTCTTGGTGGATCCGTAAAACTCCGTAATGCCGTGGAAGCCCTGGGTCTGGTCCTTATGATTGGATTTCCGGTATTTCATCTGCCGTTTTCCTTAACGACACGCATTATCATTGCCTGCATCACCGTGCTTCCTGCAGCCCTGTTTGCCATCATTGGTATCGGCGGGGAAAGCCTGACTGAGTTTCTGTTTCATTTCATTATATTTTTGAAGAAGAAAAGAATTGTCGGAGCTGGTGAACCCACAAAAGAAAAGGATATTTCCGATTCCAGACCGAAGAAACGCTCCAAACCCAAAAAAGAAAAGTTTGCAGAAGAATTTGGCAAAGAAGCAAAACATTCCCCTAAAAAAAGAGAGAACGCAAGATCCGCTGCAACCGATAAACAGACAGAATACCACTACTTAAACCCCGTTGCCGACTATCTGCCGATTGAGAAGATCGAAAACGGCATTATCTACACGAAAGACCACCGCTATGTAAAACTGATCGAGGTCGAGCCTATCAATTTTTTGCTACGAAGCAGTAGAGAACAGCGCAACATTATCTACTCCTTTGTCAGCTTCCTTAAAATCAGTCCGGTGAAACTTCAGTTCAAGGTACTTACGAAGAAAGCGGATATTAACAAACATCTCGCAGCCATTGAGGATGACATCAGTAAAGAAACCGATGAACGCTGTATCGCCCTGCAAAAAGATTATAAAAATCTGATCAAGCGCATCAGTTCCAAAGACGCCATAACAAGGCGTTTTTTTATTGCCTTTGAATATGAACCCCAGGCTGGAACCGGCAGGAAAGATATGGAAGCCGAAGCTATCTCTGCATTAACCACGGTAGCACGCACCGCAAAAAATTACCTGAAGCAGTGTGGTAATGATGTCATCACACCGGAGGATGATAATGAACTGGCAACGGATGTACTCTACAATCTGCTTAACCGTAAGACCAGTAACCGTATCCCATTAAGCACCCGGATCAATGAGGTCATCGGACAATATATCACAAACAGCAGGGCTGATGACATCGACCATATCCCTGCCATGGAATTTGCCTCCCCTGCATCCATTGACTTTACACATTCCGGATATCTTTTTATGGATGGCATTTATCACGCTTATCTCCTGATCCCAAGCTTCGGGTACCGGGCTCAGGTGTGCGCCGGATGGATTTCCCTCCTTGTCAATGCCGGAGAAGGAATTGATGTAGACCTTTTCTTTGGCAGACAGCCCAAAGATAAGATCCAGCAAAAGTTAGGACAGCAGCTTCGTATCAACCGTTCCAAAATAAAGGATACTTCCGACACCAACTCTGATTTTGATGATCTGGATAGCGCCATCCGCTCAGGATACTTTCTAAAGGAAGGTCTTGCCAACGAGGACTTTTATTACCTGAACATCTTAATCACCATTACCGGAGAAAGTGTGGAGGAACTGGAATGGCGCATTGCAGAGATGAAAAAGTTACTGCTGTCCCAGGATATGGATGTTCTTACTTGCAGTTTCCGTCAGGAACAGGCTTTTTTGTCCTCTCTCCCCATCGTCCATCTGGAAAAAAGTCTGTTTGAAAAATCAAAGCGTAATGTACTAACAAGCGGAATTGCCAGCTGCTATCCCTTCACTTCGTATGAAATGTGCGATGACAATGGGATCTTACTGGGGGTGAACAAACACAATAATTCCCTTATTATTGTGGACATTTTCAACTCACGGATCTACAAAAATGCGAATATGGCAATCCTTGGTACCTCCGGAGCCGGGAAAACCTTTACCTTGCAGCTCATGGCACTTCGGATGCGAAGAAAAAATATCCAGGTATTCATTATCGCTCCCCTGAAAGGACATGAGTTTCGCAGGGCCTGCAACAATATTGGCGGTGAATTTATTCAGATCAGCCCTGCCTCCAAAAACTGTATAAATATCATGGAAATCCGAAAAATTGATTCCTCTGCCAATGATCTGATTGACGGCTCCTCCCAGGATAAGTCCTTACTTGCAGCCAAGATCCAGAAGCTCCATATTTTCTTCTCGCTCCTGATTCCGGATATGAGCCATGAAGAAAGGCAGCTTTTAGATGAATCCCTGATCCAGACCTATAACAAAAAGGGCATCACTCACAATAATGACAGTCTCTGCGATCCCAAAGATCCTTCGCATTACAAAGAAATGCCGGTACTTGAGGATGTCTACAATATCCTGATTGAGAATGCCGATACCAGGAGACTTGCAAATATTATGAACAGACTTGTGCATGGATCTGCCTCCACCTTTAACCAGCAGACTAACGTAAGCCTCGAAAACAAATATACCGTACTGGATATCTCAGAACTTACCGGGGATCTGCTTACGGTCGGAATGTTTGTTGCCTTAGATTATGTCTGGGATAAAGCCAAAGAAGACCGTACTGCGGAAAAAGCCATCTTCATTGATGAGGTATGGCAGCTTATCGGTTCTGCGTCCAACCACCTCGCGGCAGAATTTGTCGTTGAAATTTTCAAGATCATCCGTGGCTACGGTGGCTCTGCAATCTGTGCCACCCAGGATCTAAACGACTTCTTTTCCATGGAAGAGGGCAAATACGGAAAAGGAATCATCAACAACTCCAAGACCAAGATCATCTTAAATCTGGAAGATGAGGAGGCCATCCGTGTACAGAATATCCTGCACCTGTCAGAAGCAGAAACCATGGCGATCACCCATTTTGAACGCGGCAACGGCCTGATCTCTACCAACAACAATAACGTGACCGTGGAGTTCAAGGCATCTGAGCTCGAAAAAGAGCTGATCACCACCGACCGGGAAGAGTTAAAACGGCTGTTGGAACGGGAGAAACAACGGCACCATTTACCCGATGCCGGTTAATACATATTCAATACATATATAATAAGTAGAAACTCATTCACATCAATATGTATTTGTTACATATTGAATACGTATAAACACAAAGGAGAGACCATGCATCAGATATATCAGCAGGAAGAAAACATTCTTTCAAAACTTAACAGTCTGCTTGCCATGTACCGCTGTCTGCATTTTTCGCAGCTATGCCGCATTTTCCCAGAGCTTTCCATAACACAGCTTACCCTTCTGTTAAAGAGGCTTGTGCGAAAGGGTCGGATCTTTCTGGATTCCAAAAAGGACCTGGTCTATTATGCCGGTATCACTGAAGCAAACCCTGCCATTCTCTCTTCCTTTTGGGTTCTTTTGGATTTTTACCCGGAAGTCAACTTCCACACAGTTTCTGACTATCCGGTAACGCTTAGTTTTACAGCCACGGATGATTGTTTCGATGTGATATTCATTCCCTTGGAAAAGGAACAGATCCTTAACCAGGCACTTTCTTTCTACAAAGAAGGATACCCCAAGCGCATCGTTGTCGTAGAAAATGTAACACAAATACCTCTACTGTCCATTCCCGGTACCATTGGATACTGCACGGTATCGAGAGAGGGACAGATTACCTATTATACCTCTAAGGAGTAATTATTTCATGGATCGACCTACTTATTTAACCAAACTTGCTTCCATTGAACAGGAACTGCCAAAACTTGCAAACACCCTGAATGCCATGAAGATCACAGATACCGTATCTTACGGAAAAATCTACGAGGAACTCAGTCTGGATGCTGCACAGCGAGCAGAAAAAATCACCTGTTCCTTGCGAAGTCTTATCTTTGCAGCAAACCTGGTGTCCAAACCGATGCTTCTTAAAAAAGCAGCGGACATCCAAGGAATCACCATTACACACTCTAGTGGAATCGTTCAGGTCACGCTTCCGGGGCTCATGCCTAAGAAAGCTAAGTATTCTAATACGGCGTACCTGACGGATCCTCTATATACTGCGTTTGAGCTTTATGTAAAGGAGCATCCTCTTCCACATTTTAAGGACTGTGTAGTAAGTTTCCTGCATATCTATGATGCCTCACTGTCCGCAAAAAGAGTACGGGACTATGACAATCTGGATTCCCAGGAATGCAAGCGGATACTGGATACTGTCGCCTGTTTCTTACTTACCGATGACAGCGGTATTTTTTGTGATACTTTCCATAGAACAGAATTTGGCAATAAAGATGCTACCATTCTCACCATCATGGAAAAAGAACAGTTCCCGGAATGGCTTTTGGAGCAGAAAAATGTGCAAAATAACCTGTCGGATTTTTAGTTCTTTTCCACCTGTAAAAATCCGATACAGATAAGCTGACCGCGCATCCGCTCTGTTTTGGGCTTTCTTGTGTCTAACCCACTTCCGGTTTTACCGGAGTTTCAGTCTGGTATGGTAAAATCTGCGCACTACAACTACAAAAAGGAGATCTCCATGGACACTTCATCAAAAGCGTATAAACTGCTGTCCCTGATCGCCATATCCGGGGAGTGCAGTAAAGATGTATACCCTTTTTTATACCTAACGGACAGCTACAACGAAAAGCTGATGACCAGATTAAAGAGTGACGGTCTTATCAAGATCCATTATAAGGATAAGCTACGCGGTATCCGATTAACCCGCCGCGGAAAAGATCTACTACTCTCCCTGTCCCCTGAACGGTTCTCCAATAATCTTACGGACAACAGTGAAACCAATCGCCCAAGAAGTGATCTGCCAAGGAGACTCAGACTTCAGCAGGCTTCTATCGCCTATGCCATGCTGCAATGCGCAGGAATCCCTGTGTATCCCGAGGAAAAGCCGGCTCTATTTTCCGGGAACCCGCAAGATTCTGCCAAATTTGCGCTTCCGCTCTTTTACACAGCCAGGGAATGGAAAGAGCTGCGGGCAGAAACCATCAAGATCAACAATTCCAGATCTCTGGGAATCCTCTTATGTGAGGATGCCCTGTATGTTCTCTACTTTACCGGCGACCACCCGATCAAATGGGAATACCGGACGGAGCTTAGACTAAAAGCTTTCCTAAACTATCACCTGAAGCGGGATATATTTGTGGGGCTATGTCAAAAGAATATGGATTATCCTATCAAAGCAATCTTTCTTGGGAGTCCCATGGATAGTGCCAGAATACTCATGGAGAGTAATGGTGGATTCCAGAAAAGCTACTTTTACCTCGATGGAAGTTTTGACTTTATGCACTTTCTTCCAGTCTCCATGGAAGGAATAACTATGCTTAAGCTCCTGAGCAGCCCTGCGCTTCAAAGCACACTGAATACCCTGCTTCTTTCAGATCTGGAACCTGTAAATCCGGATCTTGGGCTCATCCATGATGCCATAAAGGGAACCACTCCGGTTCTCTTATCCTACAATTTTGATATGCTCCGGCTCTCCAGATTTAAGACCGCGCTGTCTTTTCACGAGATTACCGGGCACCTCATCTGCTTCGACTTCCAAAAAGATACTTTGCAGTCTTATTTTGGAGACCTTGCAACCATAGAAACTATTGATCTTGCCAAATTTGAAAGGAGGTTTTTCCACTGAAGTTATCAGAAAAACAAAAGAAGCTGCTTTGTGTGCTCGTTGTCCTGCCGGTGTTAATAACCACACTGCTCTATGCCGCAGGATACATCGCTCAGTTTCTCTACCACTACAATACCTGGGTATCTGCCGGAGGTACACCGGGAGACGGTTCCTCTCCTCCCCTTCCGGATGCTTCCTTTTTCTCCTGCCTGCAGGCACTTACCATCTTCCCTTACAGTATTTATGGGATTTCTTTATGCCTTCTTGTTGCCATCCTTCTTTTATTCGTGGTAATGCGCATGGGAATCGGGGGAAAAGGGACCCTGGATAAGGAGCGGAATTTTTCCTACTCCGAGAAGGGAACCTATGGGACCAGCGGCTACATGACACCGGAGGAATTTCGCAATGTCCTAAGTCTTACTTCCGATATCCGCTGTAGTACCGGCATTATTTTAGGAACTCTGGAGAACAAAATCGTATGTCTCCCTGAAAGTTCGCCCTATAACCGCAATGTTGCTGTCTTTGGGGCCAGTGGTTCCATGAAGAGCCGCGCCTACGCAAGAAACGTCCTATTTCAGTGCGTTGCCCGTGGGGAAAGTCTCATTGTCACGGATCCCAAGTCTGAATTATACGGTGATTTTGCTCTTTACTTGGAGCAGCATGGCTATACGGTGCGGGTATTTAACCTGATTCACCCGGAAAATTCCGACAGTTGGAACTGCTTATCCGAGATTGATGGTCAGGATACCATGGCACAGTTATTCTGCGATGTCATCATAAAGAACACCTCTTCTAAAAATGAAACCAGGTTCTGGGCGGATGCAGAACTGAATATCCTGAAAGCGGCCGTGTTGTATGTATATTATGGCTTTCCCCCGGAAGGCAGAAACATCGGCCAGGTATATAAGCTGCTTACCTTAAATACTGAAGAGGAACTCTGCAGTCTTTTTCAGATGCTTCCAAATACTCATCCGGCAAAATACCCGTACTCCATCTTTAGAAGAGCCCAGGAAAGTGTCAGAAATGATGTGGTAAGCGGTCTTGGAATAAGACTTCAGGTCTTCCAGAATGAACTGATCCGTCAGATCACCGGTCATAATGAAATCGACTTAACGCTCCCCGGAAAAAAGAAATGTGCTTATTTCTGCATCACCTCCGACCAGGATTCAACGTTTGACTTCTTATCCAGCCTGTTTATGAGCTTTGTTTTTATCAAATTAGTCCGTTATGCGGACGAGCAGGACGGCTGTAAGCTCCCGGTGCCGGTGCATATCCTGGCGGATGAGATTGCAAATGGCGGCTGTACTATCGCAGATCTCACAAAAAAGATCAGCACGATCCGTTCCAGGCAATTATCCATCAGCTGTATCTTCCAGAATCTCCCTCAGATGCAGAACAGATATCCGGATAACCAGTGGCAGGAGATCATCGGAAATTGTGATACTCAGCTATTCTTAGGATGCACCGATCAACTCACTGCCCAGTTTATCTCAGATAGATCCGGAGATATCAGTGTGGATGTCTCCAGCAGGGCCAAGCAGCTTAATACTCTCCGCATTACGGATTATTCCCCGCAATACAGGGAAACAGCATCCGTCGGGAAGCGGAAACTTTTAACCCCGGACGAAGTTCTCCGCCTTCCTTTAGATCAGGCTCTCATTATCTTACGTGGACAAAAGATCCTAAAGGTCGGCAAATACGATTTTTCACTGCATCCGGAAAGCAAAAAGTTGCAATATGTAAAAGCCACAGACCATATCCCGGCATGGATGGCGCAAAACAAAGAAGAATGGTCTGCACCCATACAGAGTACTAAAAAGAAGACATCTACGAAACCACAACCAGAAATCGTCATGGCGGATAAAGCATCCATCATGTCAAAGTAAAGAAAAGGAGAACCTATTATGCCTAAGAAAACTGAAGAACAGGTAATTACAACCAAAGAAAAAGAAACTATCCTGCCCGCATCCCCTGAAAAGCTTGCCCCCACATCTATCCTTACAATCTCTGCAGACGCAGACATCGAAACGCCGGAGTCCATTGAAGATACCAACTGGCATGAGCTGCAAAACGCCTACCGGACCAAAAAAATCCTCACCGGCACACTCGGCGGTATCGAAAAACTGGAACGCGATGGAACAATAGCGATTGTCTACTATAAGGACCAGCGTATTGTAATTCCCTTATCCGAAATGATGATAAACTTAAAAGAAGATGCCTCTTCCGACTACGGGGAGCTCCTTAACAGACAAAATAAGATCCTCGGCAATATGCTCGGAGCTGAAATCGACTTTCTGATCAAAGGAATCGACAATAAATCCCGCTCCGTTGCTGCCAGCAGAAAAGATGCAATGCTCAAGAAACGGCAGATCTTCTATCTTCCGGATGCAAATGGCACCTCCCGAGTATGCGAAGGACGTATCGTGCAGGCCCGAGTTATTGCTGTCGCTGAAAAGACCGTCCGCACTGAGATCTTTGGTGTGGAATACTCAATCCCTGCCAGGGATCTCTCCTACGACTGGATGGGGGATGCCACAGAAAACTACCATGTAGGTGACCAGATCTTAGTCCGCATCACAAGCGTTTCCATATCCTCTGTTACTGACATTTCTGTAAAAGCGGATGTTAAAAGTGTCCTGGGTAATACCAGTGTGGAAAATCTGCAGAAATGTAAGGTTCAGGGAAAATATATCGGTACCATTACAGACATTCATAAGGGCACCGTCTTTATAAGACTTAATATTGGAGTCAATGCGATTGCCCACAGCTGCTATGACTCAAGACTCCCCGGAAAGAAGGATGAAGTCAGCTTTGTTGTGACCCGGATTGATTCGGAACGAAATGTGGCTGTTGGGCTGATTTCACGAATTGTGAAGCAGAATATTTGAGAAGCTTATCAAAATTATTGTTTTTATCACAATACTATCTAAAAGTTATACCCTCTGTCTGCTATTAAGTAAGCGCCAAATAATCCGGCGGTACCTATAAATTTACCCCAACCTATTTTCGGT